>MDTA01170753.1_pt1 | contig 18799 bp, 21 predicted proteins | sample 811151 | NCBI WGS metagenome assembly MDTA01 (sample SAMN05326648, study PRJNA326480) | marine metagenome | isolation source: seawater | place: Indian Ocean: South | collected 2010
AAGATGTTTTTGTTTTTCACGATGATATGGATATTGATTTTGGAAAAATTAAAGCAAAATTTGGAGGGAGTAGCGCTGGTCACAATGGTATTGAGTCAATAGATAAATTTATTGGAAAAGATTATTCAAGAGTTAGAATTGGAATAGGTCATCCAAAACAAAAAAAGAAAGTAAACAATCATGTTTTGGAAGATTTCAAGGATGATGAAGAGGAAAGAATTAGAGAAATTACTGAAAACATAGTTAAATTAATTCCTACATTGATAGATAAAAAAATTGATCTTTTCTCCAGTAAAGTGAATCAAAATCTTAATGGGATTTAAATGTGGAATAGTCGGATTGCCTAATGTTGGTAAATCGACACTTTTCAATGCTTTGACTGCATCTAAAAACGCGGAAGCAGCAAATTTTCCATTCTGCACCATTGACCCAAATATTGGTATAGTAGATGTGGTTGACGAAAGACTGGATAAATTAAGTGAACTTTCAAAATCAAAAAAAAAAATTTATACGAATATTACATTTGTAGATATAGCAGGATTAGTTAAAGGAGCATCAAAAGGAGAAGGTTTAGGAAATAAATTCCTATCACATATTAGAGAAGTAGATGCAATCATTCACTTAGTTAGATGTTTTGACTCTGATAAAATAACCCATGTTAATTCAGAAATAAATCCTATAAATGATTTAGAAACTATAAAAACTGAAATTATTCTTTCTGACATAGATTTAATTCAAAAAAAATTAGAAAAAAACAAAAAAAAACTTCTGGGGCAAAAAGAAATCACGATACTAGAAGATAAATTAAAAGAATTAGACGAAGGGAAAGATGCTGTTGCTGAAGATGAAAGTAAAAAAAAAATTTTTATCTAGTATAGGTCTATTGAGCATCAAGCCAAGAATCATTGTTTGTAATGTCGACGAAGCAAGTGTTATATTAGGTAATAAATACACAAAAGTAGTAAAATCCAAATTTTTGAAAGAAAAAATTATTTTTATTTGCGCAGATATAGAAGATCAAATAATGGCTTTAGATAAAAATGAGAGAGAAACATTCATGAGAGAAATCGGCCTAAACAAGACAGGTTTAGGACAATTAATTAAAGAAGGATATGACCTATTAAATTTAGATACATTTTTTACTTCTGGTCCAGAGGAAAGTAGAGCGTGGACTGTAAAGAAAAATACTTTGGCACCGAAAGCTGCTAGTGTAATTCATACAGATTTTGAAAAAAATTTTATAAGAGCAGAAGCTGTAACTTGCGAGGACTTTATTAAATTTGGAAGTGCAGAAAAATGTAAAGAAAATGGAAAACTAAGAATTGAAGGCAAAGATTATATTGTTAAAGACGGAGACGTATTACACTTCAGAGTCAATCCTTGACCAAATTTTTTTCATACTCAAGTAAACTAATATCGTAAGTAATATTAAGTAAATAATTACTTTTACTCCTGTTCTGTGTCTCTCTTCTAATTCAGGCTCTGCTGCCCAAGCAAGAAAAGTAGTTACGTCTTTAGCCATTTGATCTACTGTTGACTCAGTTCCATCTGCATACTCCACCAAACCATCAATTAAATTATTAGGCATTTTAATCTTATTTCCAATCATATATTTGTTATAATAAACACCTTCATCTAAAGTTACTCCTGCAGGAGGATCCTCATATCCAACTAATACTGAATATATGTAATTTGCCCCACCCTTTCTTGCTTTAACTAAAACTGACATATCTGGAGGGTAAGCACCTCCATTTGCAGCTATCGCAGCCTGAACATTTGGATAAGGATTTTTAAACTTATCAGATGGTCTGCCAGGTCTTGAAAACATCTCTCCTTGGGAGTCCGGGCCATCCTCAATTTCAAAACTTGCTGCGATTGCTTTTACCTCTGACTTTGTAAATTCAGGTCCGCCAGGTTCTCCTAAATTTCTATAACTTAGGTATTGCATGGAATGACAAGATGAGCATACTTCCTTATAAACTTGAAATCCTCTCTGCAAGGATGCTCTGTCAAATGTGCCTGTTAATCCTTTGAAACTCCAATCAACTTTTATTGGTTTAACCATTTCTGCGCTATACAATGGTTTAAAAAAAATAAATAGAAAAACTAAAAAGTAGTAAGGTTTAATATTAGACTTTATCATTAACCTTCCTAGCTATAGATGGTTCAGCACCACCAGACATAACTGGCTCTGAAATACTCATTGGAATTGGGTCGGTCTTTTCCAGAAAACCCACCACTGGCATTACAACAATAAAATGTAGGAAATAATATATTGTACCAACTCTAGCTAATACAAGATAGATACCTTCGGCGGGCATTGCACCAACATAGCCTAACATTAAAACATCTATAACTAAAATCCAAAAGAATTGTCTATAAATTGGTCTAAAAACTGCTGACCTAACTTTAGAAGTGTCAAGCCATGGTAATATAAATAAAATAAAAATAGCACTAAACATTAATATTACGCCCCCTAGTTTATCTGGAACAGATCTTAAAATTGCATAGAAAGGTAATAAATACCACTCTGGTACGATATGAGCTGGAGTGACAAGTGGGTTAGCAGGAATATAATTATCTGAGTGACCTAAAACATTTGGAGTAAAAAAAACAAATCCAGCAAATATAATCATAAATACAAGAAGTGCGAAGGCATCTTTGATGGTTATGTAGGGGTGAAAAGGAACCGTATCTTTTGAAGGTTTCTTAATATCAATTCCTACTGGGTTATTATTACCTGGAACGTGTAATGCCCAAATATGCAACACAACTAAACCTAAAATTAAGAATGGTATTAAATAATGAAGACTAAAAAATCTATTAAGAGTTGGATTATCAACTGAGTAGGCTCCCCATAACCAAGTTGTTATGCTATCTCCAACCAACGGAATAGCACTAAATAAATTTGTAATCACTGTTGCTCCCCAAAAGCTCATTTGACCCCAAGGAAGTACATACCCCATAAAAGCAGCAGCCATCATTAGTAAATAAATTAGAAGTCCAATTATCCAAATTACTTCTCGAGGAGATTTATAAGAACCATAAAATAATGATCTAAAGATATGTATATATACCGCTAAAAAAAACATCGAAGCTCCATTGCTATGAATATATCTAATCAGCCAACCATAATTTACATCTCTCATTATATGTTCTACACTAGCAAAAGCTAAATCAGCGTGAGCCACATAATGCATAGCCAATACAATGCCTGTAACTATTTGAGTTATCAAACAAAAAGTTAGTATTCCTCCAAAAGTCCACCAATAATTTAAATTTTTAGGTGTAGGATAATCAGTTAAGTGCGCACCAAGAGTAAGTAAAGGCAAACGATCGTTAAACCATTTACCGGCTTTTGATTTTGGCGTGTATTCGTGATCACTCATTATTTTTTTTAACCTATCTTTATTGTATTATTATCTACAAATTCAAATTTTGGTATCTCCATATTAGTTGGTGCCGGTCCTTTCCTGATCCTTCCTGACACATCGTAATGCGATCCATGACATGGGCAAAACCATCCGTTGTAATCACCTTTGTCTTTTAGTGGAACGCATCCAAGATGAGTACAAACTCCTAACATAACTAGCCACTCATCTTTACCAACTTTTACTCTATCTTCATCTTTTTGAGGATCAGGCAAATCGTCCAGGTTGACAGATCTGGCCTCATTTATTTCTTCTTGAGTTCTTCTCTTCAAAAATACAGGTTTCCCTCTCCAAAGAACAGTTACAGACTTGCCTGGCTCAATATTGCTTATGTCAACCTCAGTAGTCGCCAGCGCCTGTTGAGCCTTGTCTGGATTCATTTGGTCTATCATCGGCCATATTACAGCCCCTAGACCAACGGCACCTACAGTATAGGTGGCGGTAAACAAAAAATCCCTTCGATTTACTTTTTTTTCTTCTTTGCTCATTAATGTATGTGTTTATAATGTAATTATTAAATAAGACTAAATTATTTTATTTTCTAGGGTAAGAATGACACATAAATTAAGTAAATAAAGCCTAAATAATGCACATAGCTCTATATAAACCAGATATACCCCAAAATACTGCAGCTATTTTGAGATTAAGCGCATGCTTAAAATTTAAAGTCCATATAATTGAGCCATGTGGTTTTAATTTGCAAGACACGCGATTTAAAAGAGTTGTTATGGATTATATTGGAAATAGCAAGATTTTCAAATATCAAGACTATGATATGTTCATTAAAAAAAATAAAAAATCGAGAATAATTCTTATGACAACAAAGGCAGAAAAATCATATCTTAATTTTAATTTTAAAAAAAGCGATATCATTTTGTTTGGAAGGGAAAGCGCAGGAGTTCCAGATATTTTACATAAAAGAATTAAAAATAAACTAAAAATTCCAATAAGTAAAAAAGCTAGATCATTAAATGTGGCTATGTCTGTTGCAATAGTTACTTCGGAAGCTTTAAGACAAATTAGTTAATCTAATGATAAATTCTGATTATAGAAAAAAAATAGTAAACAATTGGTTTAATTATTTACAAGTACAAATTTGTAAAGAATTTGAGAATATAGAAAAGAGTAAAAAAAAATTTATCAAAAGAAATTGGAATAAAAAAATTAAGAAAGAGGGAGGAGGAACATCTTTTCTATTATCTAATGGAAGTGTTTTTGAAAAAGTTGGTGTTAATAAGTCTTCTGTTTCTGGAAAATTTAAAAAAGAATTTAGGTCAAAAATCTTAGGAGCTGATAGAGATGGAAAATACTGGGCCTCTGGAGTCTCAGTAGTTGCACACATGAAAAATCCTAAAATACCTGCAATTCATTTTAATACAAGATTTATTGTCACAAAAAAAGAGTGGTTCGGTGGGGGTATGGATGTTACACCAAGTTACAAAGATAAAAAAGAAGAGCAGTTAGTTCATAAAAAACTTAGAAAAGTTTGTTTAGCCAATAAAAAAAATTATAAGAAATATAAAAAATGGTGTGATAAGTATTTTTTCTTACCTCACAGAAATGAACCAAGAGGAATTGGTGGTATATTTTTTGATTATGAAACAAAGAATTGGGAAAAAAACTTTAAATTTGTTAGAGAACTTGGTTTAAGTTTTATTGAAATTTCACGAGAAATAATAAAGAAAAAAAGAAATTTAAAATGGACTAAAAAAGATAAAGAAAAACAACTTATAAAAAGAGGAAGATATATTGAGTTTAATCTTTTATATGATAGAGGTACTAAATTTGGTTTAAATACAGGAGGAAACACAGACTCGATATTAATGTCTCTTCCTCCTTTAGCTAAATGGAAATAACAAATGGATAAAGAACCAATTACTGTTCAAGGTCTTGAAAATTTAAAATTTGAATTAGAAAACCTTAAGAACAAACAAAGACCTAAAGTAGTAGCTGCAATAGCGGAGGCCAGGTCACATGGAGATCTAAAAGAAAATGCAGAGTATCACGCTGCTAAAGAACAACAAGGTCACATTGAAAGTCGAGTGCTCGCAATTAATGATTTAATAGCAAGAGCAAATGTAATTGACGTAACAAAAATTGAAAATAACGGTAAAGTAATATTTGGATCTACTATTGAAGTTTTAGATTTAGAGAGTAACAAAGAGATAAAATATAGGTTGGTGGGTCAAGATGAAGCTGATATTTCAAAAAATTTGGTATTTTATAAAAGTCCGATCGGGAGAGCTTTAATAGGAAAAAATAAAGGAGATTTAGTTAATGTGAGTACTCCAGCTGGAGAGAGAAATTTTGAAATTAAAAACGTTGAATATATCTAAATTTTATATTCATTTATAACTTTTGTAATTTGTTTATCTGAGATTTTAAAGTCATTATTAAGCCAAAGGGTTTCCAAATTTTTAAGAATTTTGCCCATTAAAACACCTTCATCAACTCCTCTTTTTCTAAGATAATTTCCATCAATTGGGAACTTCGGTAAAGAAATATCCTCTATATCTTTTAAAATTTTAAAGTATTGTTGTGATTTAATTTTTTTATCACAAGAAAATTTGAGCATATTTAATCCAAATAAATGGTCTTTACCAAAATAAAAAACATTTTTTTTTAAATCTTTATTTAAAAATTTATTGTTATCTTGTAAATTCTTAAAGTTCTTCGCAAATAACTGTAATTTATCTTTCAAATTTGTTGATATATTATATTTATGTAAAAAATATTCATGATTGTTTTTATTATCATTTAAAATCAAGGATAAAATAATGCTTGTATCTAAATTTTTATCCAAAGATATTTCATTTAATTTATTTAATCTCTCTAAATAAAGAAACTCAGGAAATATTAACGAAAAAATCTCTTTTAATTCAGTTTTAGAATTTATTTTAGTAAAATTTTTTAAAGATAAAATTTTAAATAGTTCACTTAAAATTCTTTCTTTAGATATCTTTTTAATACCATCTAAATTTAGTTTGATTGCTTGTATTGTTGATTTATCAGGAGAGCTATCATACTCTAGTGAAAATCTAATAAAACGAATAATTCTTAAATAATCCTCTTCAATTCTTTTCTGCGGATCGCCAATGAATTTTATATTGTTGTTTACTAAATCTTTAGTGCCTAATTGTGGATCAAATATTTTACCATTAATATCTAAATAAATCGCGTTTATTGTAAAATCTCTCCTGTTAGAGTCCTCTTGCCAATCTTTTGTAAACTCAACTTTCGCATGTCTTCCATCTGTTTTTATGTCTTTCCTCAACGTTGTTAATTCTAATTTAATTTTCTTTGAAACCAAAGTTACAGTTCCATGATCTATGCCGCTATTTACAACTGTAAATCTAGTATTTTTAAATTTATCAACTATTACATCAGGACGAATAATTGTAGCAATATCAATATCGTCGATTTCTTTGTTGAACAAGTATCGTCTAACACAACCGCCAACAAACATTGCTGACTTAGTACCCTCAGGATTGCACTCTTGAATTTTGTTAAATACGAATTTTAAGTCTTTACTTTTATAAAAAGGAAAAATTTTATTTTTTATTTTTTGAAATAACTCAAAATTAAACATATTTTAATGGCTGGGGCACTAGGATTCGAACCTAGGATGGCGGTATCAAAAACCGCTGCCTTACCGCTTGGCTATGCCCCAATTTACAAGTTTTTGATATATCATAAATTTGTAAATTTAAATAGTTTTTGCAACTACAGCCCAATATTGTGGGTACTTTATTTTAATCTTTTTTAAAGCTTCTCTGGCCCATTTGTCGCTACTAAATACTCCAAAACAAACTGAGCCCGAGCCCGTCATTCTTGAAAAATGACAACCTTTAAATCCTTCAATTTCCATCAAAAGTTTTGTGATAATTGAGTGTTTTTTTTCTACAATTGATTGTAAACAATTTCGCCTATTATACAAAAATTCTATAAAATCTTTTCGACCCCTAATCTTTTGAAGGTCAATTTTATATCTTTTTGAAAATGTTTTGACTTTTTGGTAAACTTTTTTAGTTGAAGAGTTAACATTAGGATAAACCAAAATAAAATAAAGATTAATTTTTTTTTTTAGTTCAACTATTTTTTCTAAATTCATTATAAAGCCTTGTTTATAAAAAAAAATATTTAAATCAGAGCCAATTTTTTTCTTTAATTTGTTTAATATTCTTTTTTTAATCTTATGACTCAGCAAAAACTTGGCAAGTGTTGCAGAATTACTTGTGCCTCCGCCCATGCCAGCAAAAACAGGTATTTTCTTGTTTACTTTAATATCATAATAATTGTTTATCAGTTTCATGCTTCTTAGGATCGACAAAGTAACAATTAATGAATTTTTTTTCCTATTAACACTTTTTCCAAATCTTCCTTTGAAGGAAACCATGTCTTTTTTTTTTTTATTTTTTTTTATATTTATTTCATCAAATATATTAACCAGGCAGAAAAATGATTGAATATCATGAAGCCTTCTCCTTTTTTTAAAAATATTTAAAGAAAGGTTTATTTTTGAGTAAGATTTTAACAGCATTTAAATATTATTATTTATAATCCAGAAATAATTTTATTTTTAATTGTTTTTTTTAAATCATCTTCAGTATCATCAAGTTTTAGTACATAGTTCCAGTAATATCTTGCTTGAATTTGTTTACCAGTTTTCCAAAGAACATCTCCGTAATGATCATTTACAACTGGATCTGCTGGCATAAGTTGAACTGCTTGTTTTAGGTACTTTTTTGCATCGTTATATCTCTTTAATTTAAATAGCGCCCATCCAAGTGAATCAATTATATATGGATCATTGGGTTTAAGTCTATTTGCCTTTTCTAACATTTTTAAAGATTTTTCAATTTTTACCCCTTGTTCTATCCAAGAATATGCAAGATAATTTATTACATAAGCTTGATCTGGTTTTGCTTTTAAAGATGAAAGTAAATCTTTTTCTGCTTTTTTCCACTCCCATAATCTTTCATAAGAAACTCCTCTACCGTCTGTTGCTCTTGGAAATAAGGGGTGATCTTGTGAAATATTATCGAGTACTTCAGAGTAAATTTTGACTGAATGTTCGAATTTTTTATTATTTTTTAAGAATCTTGCGAAATCAAATTTTTCATAAATAGTTTTTTTGGTAAGTTTATCGTAAGATTTAGTAGTAAGTTTTAAAGCTTCTTTTTCTTTATTTTCTTTAATTAATATCTTTGAAATTTGTTTAGTAGCATGCCAATTATATATTTCGCTATTTTTACCCATATCTCGATATACTTTTTTTGCTCTTTTGTAATTTTCAATTTCATAAAGATTTTCAGCTAGTAGATTGTCGTAAGAATAGAAATCTTTGTTCAAGTATTTTGAAACATTTATATAAAAATTTGAGAAATTATAAAAGTTTTGAGAAGATAATGCATTAGCTGTAACATAAAGAATTTCAGCTATTACATCAGATTTATTTTCACAATTGAATTTTAATTTCAGTTTATCCTCTTCTAAATCTTGTTTCAGTTGATTTAATAATAAGTTTCTAGGATGATCGTTCAAAGCGTAATCCAAGACTTTTGAAGCTTTATTTTGATTTTTATTTTTAACCAAATAAACTCCGTAAAAATAATAGTATCGAGAAAAATCAGTCTTGTCGTTTGAAACTAGTTTGTCAAAAGTAGAGTCTGTAGCCGGACTTTTATAAAAACAATGTAAAAATATATTCTGAATCTTTTTGAGATTTACGAATCTATTGTCCATTTGATTTAATTTCTTTCTAGCAGTATTGAAGTCCTCTTCACTAAAGCTTAACCAATTGTAAAGAGAGTTTGATATAAAATTATTTAATAAAAACTTGGAATTTCTATTTTTAATTTTTGCAAAATACTTTTTAGCTAATTCAAGATTATTATTTTTTAAATAATAAACACCCATGATTAGTTCGCTTTCAAAGTTACTTAATTTTTTTTTCTCTAATTTTTTAGAAAAGTTAAAAGCTTCATTAAACTTACCTGAATTTACTAAAGAGAAAAGATATCTGCCTGAATAATTTAAATGAGAGCTCTCAAGACCATTAAGTTGTTTAAGAAAACTATAAGATTGCTCATATTGATTATTGTTAAGTAATATAATTCCGGAGAAGTAATCAGAAATATAGTTGCCTTTTGTAAACTTATCTACATTTTTAGCTGAAAGTGTGGAAAAAAAAAAGATGACAATTATTTGTAGCAATACTATTTTAAAAATGTAATTTAAAATATTCATAATATAAAATGCATAAAAAAATCAAAAACCAAGCTATCAAACTAATAAAATATTATAGCTTTATAAATTATAATTTAATTTACAATAATAAGGCAATCAATAGATATAAAAATGATACTTTTAAATTAACTGCTGATAAAACCGAAAAATTAGCTAATCTTAAAAAATCTATACAAAATATAAAAGACTGCAATTTAAAGAAAAATGCGAAAAATATTGTTTTTAGTGATGGAAACCCTAGGTCAAAAATTATGCTGATAGGAGAGGCTCCTGGTGCGAACGAAGATCAAGAGGGTTTACCATTTGTTGGTAGAGCAGGAATTTTACTTGATAAAATGCTTGCGGCTATAAATTTAGATAGAAGAAAAGTATATATATCAAATATAATTAATTATAGACCTCCTCAAAATAGACGACCTACTGATAAAGAGATTGCAAAATATCTACCATTTATTATTCAACACATTGAAATCATTCAGCCTAAAGTAATAGTTTTACTTGGAAGTACGGCCATGAATGCGCTTGTAGGGAATGAAGTAGTAATTTCTAAGGCAAGAGGAAAATGGATAGAGAAGAGATTTGGTGCTTGCAATACTTCAGTAATAATAACATTTCATCCTGCTTTCCTAATGAGGCAGCCAGCACAAAAAAAAATGGCATGGATTGATTTAAAAATGATTAGGGATAAAATTAATAGACTTAATATTTAATTGAAAAAAAAATTTATTACTGCAGGTGTTGATGAAGTTGGCAGGGGGTGCCTAGCTGGACCAGTAGTTTCAGCAGCGGTAATCTTAAAAGAGAGTGTAGACCTAAAAATTCTGAAGGACTCAAAAAAAATTTCTTTTAAAAAAAGAGAAAAAATTTCTAACCATATAAAATTAAATTCTTATTACGCTATTGGTATAGCTTCTGTTGAAGAAATTCTAAATTACAATATTTTACAAGCTTCATTGCTTTCTATGGAAAGAGCTATCGATAAACTGGTCGTTAAGCCTCAATTAGTTTTAGTAGATGGTAGTTTTGCCCCCAAAGGATGTAAAAATTGTAGAACAATAATAAATGGAGATGAAAAAATTAAAGCAATTAGCGCAGCTTCAATTATTGCGAAAGTATTTAGAGATAACTTAATGATAAAATTATCTAAAAAATTTTCTAATTATGCATGGCAAAATAACTTTGGATATGGCACCAAGGCCCATCTAAAAGGATTAAAAAAATTTGGAATTACAGTTCACCACAGAAAAGGCTTCAAACCAGTCCACAAGATATTGTCAAGATAAGACTCTGAAACACAAGAAGAATCATTTTTTTAAAAAATCAGTTTGACCCTTGATTCAATTTAGGGTTGAATCTGGTTTATGTCTAAATTCTCTAACAAACTTTATAATGGTGATTGCCTGAAATTATTAAAACAAATTCCAGATAAATCTTTTGATTTAGTATTTGCTGATCCTCCCTATAATTTACAAATAGGCGAAAAATTAACTCGGCCTGACTCAAGCAAAGTAAATGGAGTTAATGACAAATGGGATCGATTTAAAGACTTCATGCATTATGACAATTTTTGCTTAGAGTGGTTAACTGAATGTAAAAGAATCTTAAAAGACAATGGAAGTATTTGGGTAATTGGTTCTTACCATAATATTTTTCGTTTGGGTTATCATTTACAAAACTTAGGCTATTGGATTCTTAATGATGTGATTTGGAGGAAAAATAATCCAATGCCTAATTTTAGAGGCACAAGATTTACCAACGCTCATGAAACTTTAATTTGGGCGTCAAAAAATAAAGATTCTAAGTACACTTTTAATTACCAATCTATTAAATGCTTAAATGATGATTTACAAATGAGATCCGATTGGATGCTGCCTATTTGCAATGGAAAAGAGCGGCTAAAAAAAGATGGAAAAAAGATTCATTCAACACAAAAACCAGAGTCATTACTTCATAGAATTATTTTAGCTACAACAAATAAAGGTGATATTGTTTTCGATCCTTTTCTAGGAACAGGCACCACTGCAGTAGTGTCTAAAAAACTAGGAAGGAACTATTGTGGTATAGAAAAAAATAAAAGATACTTTGATGCAGCCCTAGAAAGAATTGCTAAAACAAAAAAAATTGAAGATAATTATTTAGATACATTACAAAATAACAAATCGAAACCTAGAGTTCCTTTTGGATCACTTGTTGAACTTGGAATATTAAAGCCTGGTACAATATTATTTGATCCAAAGAAAAAAATTAATGCAAAAATCATGGTGGACGGAAGTATAAAGTACAAGCAATCTGAAGGATCAATTCATAAAGTGGCGGCAAAAATCATGGGAACAGAAAGTTATAACGGGTGGACGTATTGGCATTGTAATATTAATGGATCTACTGTGGTTATTGACAGTTTAAGACAAAAATTTATATCAGAAAAACAATATTAACTTTTATAAACTGTGCCTAAATAAGAATTTATAAAACTTTTTCTTTTAATTAAAAATTTCATAAAAAAGTTTCTAATTGACTGCATTATTTTGCTTGATAAATGGAAAACAAAAAAATTAAATTCAGATCTTTTTCTAATTATTTTTACCCTTTTAAACCTCTCAAGAAAATAAACACTATGAACGTCATCTTTTTTCTCTTTTAAAAGACTAAATAATTCAAAAGCACTTTCAATTGATTGTCCAGCACCTTGAGCCAGGGTTGGTAAAAACCCGTTAAAAGCATCGCCAATATAAAATACCTTATCATTAGCTGATGGAAGGATTTTTGGAGTTGAGTATAAAGGCCAAGATTTTAAATCTCCATCGAAAATTTTTTCTAGTTTTGCATTTTGCATTACAACCTTCTGGATCAAATATTTTATATTGTCGGGATTATATTTCTTGTCTCTAATTGTGCAAACGAGATTAAGCTCTTTATTTTTATTAAACGGGTAAATAACTAAATGGCAATTTTTGCCCAACATCAAACTAATCCTATTAACATCTATATTTAACTCAGAGCCTGATTTAAGAATAGTTCTTATTGCTGTAGCTTTTCGAAATTTTGGTACAATTTTTTTCTTCTCAAAAAAAGTTCTGGTATTAGAAAAAATTCCGTCTGCTCCAACAACTAAATCTACTAAATCATTAGTATTATCGTCGAACTTAATTAGAACCTTTCCTTTTAGTTCTGAAACTTCTTTTATTCTTTTGCCGAACCTTAAATGTTGATTATAAATGTCATCTTTTAAAAATTCAATTAATGTTGATCTCTGCAAAGTGGTATAATGACAATTATTAGTGTTGAACTTAGAAATATCAAGATCACATATTTTATTATTTTCGATATCATAAAAATCGACACCACTTGGATTGAATATTTTTTCCTTATTAATTTTTTTAAAATTTATTTGATTTAAGATCTGAATGCTGTTGACAGATAACTGAATTCCGTAACCTTCCTCCAGCGATAAACTCTCTTCTTTTTCATAGAGTGTAAATTCATGATCAGAATTTTTCTTAATTAAATTAGCAAGTGTCAATCCTGCTATACCTGCTCCAATAATAGCTATTTTTTTTTTCATTAAAATAAAGTGGCAACTTGTTTAAAAATTCTTTTAGTGAAACTAGGTATAAATTCATTGTTATGTTCCAAAGAATACCAATTATGCGTTGGGGGAATTTTGTTTGAAAACTTATAATATAAGTTAATGTTTAATTTTAAATTTGATATAGAGTTTTTGTAATTTTTTAAGAACTTCCAATTTTTATTTGATATACTGTTAGACTCTTTGATTGTAGGTAGGTTAAAATTTTTTAAAAAACTAATTTGGTTTTTTTTGGTAAGAGCTATTTGTTTTTTTTTGTTAACATAACAAAAAATGTCTAAATGTTTCTTTTTTATCATTTTATTTTTTTTATTTTTAATTTTTTTTGTAGATTTAAAGTACTTACAAGTTTTATTCAAACAACAATTGAGACAATTTGGGTCTTTTGGTTTACATATTAAAGCTCCAAACTCCATTAATGCTTCGATTAAATCAGCATTTCGATTTAAATTAAAGAATTTGCTTTTATTTTTGGAAATTAATTCATCAAAATTAATTTTTTTTTCTAATTTATTTAAATTTCTCGAAAAAACTCTCTTTACATTTCCGTCAACTGCGATGGTAGGTACATCATTTACCAAACCTAATAATGCATTTCCTGTATAATGTCCTATACCAGGAAGGTTTTTAATTTCATTAAGTGTCTTAGGAAGTTTTGATTTATAATTACTTACAATTTTTTTTGAGCATGCTAAAAGATTTCTCGCTCTCCTATAGTATCCAAGCCCCTCCCACATTTTTAATATATCTTTTTCACTACTACGAGATAACGCATTTAACGTATTATATTTTTTTATGAAATTATTAAAGTAAGGGATAACTGTTTTGACCTGCGTTTGTTGCAACATAAATTCACTTAAAAGTCTATAATATAGCTTTTTAGGTGATTTTTTGCCAACACGCCAAGGGAGATTACGTTTGTTATTATCATACCATGCTAAAATTTTTTTTGGTAAAGTTGGAGGAATATGCATAACAAAAATAATAATAAAACCCAGACTTTCATTCAAGGACTTCGTCCATTTTCAAGTGCAATCCCCAAAACCTTAAAAAAGCATTTAAAAAAAGGGGGCTATAACTACTCAAATATAATTGATAATTGGACAAAAATTGTAAATGAGAAGATCTCTAATGCCTGTTATCCTGTCTCAGTCAAAATGAATAAAGAGATGAAGGACGGCACTTTAGTTATTAATGTAATTCACGGTAAAGAAATGGAAATTGAATATAAAAAAAGAGAAATAATCGACAAAGTAAATTCTTTCTTTGGTTATAATTGTATAAATAAAGTAACATTAAAAATTGTAGAAAATAAGATCGTGATTAAAGATAAAATTCTACGAAAAATTAAGAATTTAAAAGAGATTGAAAAAAAAATGGATAAAGTAAATAATGCACAATTAAAAAACTCACTTAATAATTTATTGAAAGCTTACGATGAAAAAAATAAATAAATACTTTTTATTTGTAATATTAGCACTTTTCTTTACTATTTTTAAAAATGAAAAAAGTGAAGCAATTAATATTGGTGAAAAAAATGCAAAAATTACTGTTAAAGTATTTTCCTCTTTAACATGTCCTCATTGTGCTAATTTTCATGAAAAAATATTCTCAAATTTAAAAAAAGATTATATTGATAAAAATATAGTGAGATTTGAACATCACGCCTTTCCTCTAGATTTAGCAGCTCTTAATGCTGAAATTATTGTAAGATGTCAGGTGGACAAAAACATAAGTTTTCAATTATTAGGCGAGATTTATAAAAAACAAAATCAATGGGCAGTTGGATCTGATATAAATCCTATTAACGAGTCGATTAAAGAAATAGGAAAAAATTTTGGGCTCGAAAAGAAAAAAATGGAAAAATGCTTAAAAGACGAAAAAGTTCAGGACAAAATTTTAAACGAGAGGATTGAAGCTCAAAAAAAATATAAAATACAGTCTACGCCGACAATTTATATAAATGAGAAAAAATATGATGGTAAACACGATTATAAACAATTTCGAAAAGAACTAGAAAAGTTACTGTAGATGAAATTTAAAAAACTAGAAATAAATGGTTTTAAGTCTTTTTCTGAAAAAACAACCTTTTTAATTGAAGATGGCTTAACTGGAATAGTCGGACCAAATGGTTGTGGAAAATCAAATATTGTGGAGTCACTGAGATGGTGTATGGGAGAAAGTTCTGCGAAAAGTATGAGAGGAACTGGAATGGAAGACGTCATTTTCTCTGGAACATCAAAAAGACCTTCAAAAAATATTTCGGAAGTTTCACTTACATTAGATAATAAGCAAAAGGATAATAATGCCCAATACAACGATTATGACGAAGTATCAGTTAGAAGAAAAATTGAAAAAGATAAAGGTTCAAAATATTTTATAAATGATAAAGAAGTAAGAGCAAGAGATGTACAAACATTATTTGCAGATTTATCAACTGGAGCTCATTCTCCTTCCCTAATTAGCCAAGGGAGAATTGGGCAACTTGTTACATCAAAACCTATAGAAAGAAGGTCTATCCTCGAGGAAGCTGCTGGTATATCTGGAATACATGCAAGAAGACAAGAAGCTGAAACAAGGCTCAATGCTGCGGAGAATAATCTTAAAAGAGCCGACGAATTAAAAAAACAACAACAAAAACAGTTAGACAATTTAAAAAAACAAGCAGAAGAAGCAACTAGATACAAAGAGATATCTCAAGAAATTAAAAAAATTGAAGCAGGAATATACTATTTGAAAATTCAAGAAATAGAGAAAGAGAAAAAGAATATTTCGGAAAAATTAGGAGAGCTTGATGATGAAATTAGTGCAATTAACATTGATCTAAATCACAATTCTTCACTATTAGAGGAAGAAAATAAAAAGCTATCTCCTTTAAGAGATAAAAAGATGGAAAGTGCAGCAAAAATACAAAAAATTAATTTAGAAATTTCAAATCTTGACGAAGAAGAAACAAGAGTAAAATCATTACAAGTAAAACTTGAGAAATCAATTAAAACTATTGACTCTGACACTGAAAGGGAAAGAAGAATCTCTTTAGATTCTGAATTAAATGAAAAAAGAATTTCTAAAGAAAAGGAGGAATTGCTGAAAACTGAAAATGAGTTATTAGTAGTAGAGACAAATTCTTCAAAAGAACTTGGTGTTTCAAAAAAGAAATTAAATGATTTACAAATCAAACTGAATTCAATGCTAGACGAAATAGAGGAAAAAATTGATAAAAATATCAAATTAACTAAAGAGGTTTTCTCAAAATTAAAAGAATTAGTAACTGAAATTACCAGTTCGCAAGAGGAGTATGCTGAAAAATATGGAAAAAATAAATCAATAGAAAGTGACTCGATTAAGAGAAAAGAAAGGATAAAAAATATTGATATTGAATTGGAAAATTGGAGAAGTTTAAAAACTAACTCAGAAAAAATGATTTTTGAATTAAATGAAAGAAAAGATAAAATTAATCAAGAGCTAAATGAAAACCAAAAAAATCCTGAGCGTATTGCTACATCTAAAGGTCAGAATTTACAAAACCTTGAAAACACAAAAAAGAGAAGTGAAGAAATAAATTTAGATTTATTAGAGGCTGAAAAAAAATATAATTTGATAGGTCAAAATTTAAAAGAAATACAATCAAAGCTCTCTGGCCTTAAAGAAAATAAAGCACGAAATGAAGCCACTATAGAGGGTATTAATAGTCGAAAAAAAGATTTATTATTTTCTGTTAAAAGTGAATTAAATATTGACAATGAAACATCTTTGCTTGCGAAATCAGATTTAGTTAACTTATCAATTGAAAATTTTCCAGATATACAGCAGCAAACAGAAAAAGTTGAAAAAATAAAAAAACAAAGAGACTCTCTTGGTTCGGTAAACCTTAAAGCTGACGAAGAAACAAAAAAATATGAAATTGAAATTAAAAAAATGGAGGATGATAGGGCTGATTTGTACTCTGCAATTGTAAAACTTAAGTCAAGTATAGATGAGTTAAACCAAAAGGGTAGAGAAAGACTTCTTGATGCTTTTTCAAAAGTGAATAGAAAATTTAATGAGGTTTATACAAAATTATTTAGTGGAGGAAATGCAAAAATTGAATTAGTTGACTCTGATGACCCTTTAGAAGCTGGTTTAGAAATGTTTGTTTCTCCTCCCGGAAAACGTCTGCAATCTATTACTTTGTTATCTGGAGGGGAACAAGCGTTGACCGCTCTATCTTTAGTATTTGCTGTTTTTTTAGTGAACCCTTCTCCTATTTGCGTTTTAGATGAAGTGGATGCGCCTTTAGATGATGCTAATGTCACAAGATTTTGCGCATTGTTAGACGAACTTACAAAAATAACTAAAACCAGATTTATAATAATAACTCACCATGCTCTAACAATGTCAAGGATGCATAGATTATACGGAATTACTATGGCTGAACAAGGGGTTTCACAATTGGTTGCTGTAGATTTACAAAAAGCTGAGGGGTTGGTCGCTTAAAGATCAAAAATGAATTCTCCAGAAGATTTTAAAACTCGCCTAAAAATTGCAAAAACAAAATTTAAAAAAAAATTCTCATCAGACGAACAAAATAAAGGCTCTTTCTTAGGAAATGCATTCAAATTAGGTACCGAATTAGTCTCAGCTGTGGTTGTTGGGACAATAATTGGGTTTATTTTAGATAGCTGGTTTGATACTAAACCTTGGTTAATAATAATTTTCTTTTTTTTGGGAGCTGCTGCCGGCATAGTAAATGTAATACGGACAGCAAACAAAATGCAAAAAGAAGACTGAAATTTATATGGCTAGTAATCCAATGCAACAATTCGCGGTCTATAAAATTGGGCCTCAGATTAAAATAGCGGGTATAGATTTATCCTTTACTAACGCTAGTTTATTCATGGTAATAAGTGCATCAGTTATTTTGTTATTTTTATTTTTAGGTTCTAAAGAGAAAAAAATTATCCCGGACAAAATACAATTAATTGCTGAACTTTTTTACTCCTTCGTGGCTAAAATGATTAGTGATACTGCTGGTTCAAAAGCTAAACCTTATTTTCCATTTATCTTTAGTTTATTTATGTTCGTTTTAATTTGTAATATGGTTGGAATGCTTCCTTATTCTTTTACAGTAACAAGTCATATTATAGTTACTTTGATTTTAGCCTTATTTATTTTTTTAGCCGTCACTGTTATAGGGTTTGTTAAACATGGTTTCAAATATTTAAGTATTTTTGTGCCTAGTGGTGTTCCAGCAGTTCTTTTACCGCTGATTACTATAATAGAGATTATATCCTATTTAAGTAGACCAGTAAGTTTATCTGTTAGATTGTTTGCAAATATGATGGCGGGTCACACAATGTTAAAAGTATTTGGAGGTTTCGTAGTAAGTTTAGGAGTGTTAGGTGGATGGTTACCACTTAGTTTTTCAGTAGCATTAACAGGTTTGGAAATTTTAGTAGCATTTTTACAAGCCTACGTTTTTGCAATATTAACCTGCATCTATTTAAATGATGCATTAAATTTACACCATTAATTAATAAAGGAGGAAAAATGG
>MDTA01140531.1_pt1 | contig 18796 bp, 23 predicted proteins | sample 811151 | NCBI WGS metagenome assembly MDTA01 (sample SAMN05326648, study PRJNA326480) | marine metagenome | isolation source: seawater | place: Indian Ocean: South | collected 2010
ATAATTAATTATTAGTTACCGAATGCGACGCCACCCATACCATTCTTAATCCTGAGAATGTTATAGTTGACACCGTATGCGCGAATAACCTTAACACCACCGGTGCCGGGTTCGTTATCAAAGACATTCGATGTTGTGTCTATGGTTATCTTTGCAGTATCGATACGCGAAAAGTTGAGCGTACCAGTTGGTTGCGATTTATTCATCGTAAGACTGAATGGCCATGTTTTGACTGGTTCATTGTCGAGTACATCCGAGAGCACGGAACAGTGTCTCGCAGGAACAACTTTTTGGTGGTATACGTTTGACATGTTTTCGGAAAGTGCTGTACCATTAATGTATAAAGATGCACTCTGGAACGTATATTTCTTTTCTGCTGTATCTGCAATACTAGAGTCATTACTCGCGGCAATGTGAACGGCCTTGACTGGGTGGTTAAAGTACGAAAGGTCAACCGACGTATCATATTTACTCATGGGTTGGAACTGTGTTTGTGTAATGAGAATTTCGTGTTCGTTATTCGCGAAGAATTCGCGTTCGGCTGTGTCGAGGAATACATACGACGCGTAAGCTTTTATGTCTGGTACGGCGAAGTCCGTGTGACTTCTAAATTTAACTCGAATTTCAACTTCGTGGTATTGGAGCGCGACGAGTGGTAACGCTTTTGTCCAATCTTCACTAAAGAAGAATGGGATAACGTACGCATCTGTACATATATTTGCACCTCCATCGGCTGTGGTTGTAGCAGCAGTTGCCTTTGCCTGTGATTCGTTATAGAGAACGTTATGCACGCCGGCGACAAAAAGGGAATCCAATTTGCACACTTCTTGACCGCCGATCCAAAGTGAGAAATCGGTTACTGTAGTATCTTCTGCAGAAAAGAGACCTGTATCATTTTTACCTTGCACATTGATATTACTACCTTCAAGCCAAACATAGCTTAAAAGATCCCCCTTGGACTTTATTGGAATAGATATTTCATTCCCCTTACTCGCCGAACCGATAAAATCGAGGCGTTCTGGTTTTATAGCGAAGTTAGTGTGACGTTTATAGTTTTGTCTGAAGAAAGAGACTTGTGGGTCGCCTGTGATGTACACATCTTGGGCACCGACCGATACGAGGTCAATCAAAGCAGCTGACATATTTTACTAATATACTATATTAAAAAAATCGAGCGATAACGTAATAAGAAAAATGGTCGTCTTTCAAGCACTTACCTGGGAAACGGAAGACAAAGATGATGAGCATTTGATACACATTTTCGGTAAAACGAGAAAAGGTCAATCTGTGTGTGTGACAACTGTGTTTTCGCCGTACTTTTTTATAAAACTTCCTACGGATGATTACGAAGTACACGCTGAAAACTATTTTAAAAGTATTTGTCGGGCGTGTCCTGGTTTAAATATGAGTTATGAGATACAAACGTCAATGGACGTTTGGGGGTTTCAGAATAGTCGAAAATTTTATTTCATTAAACTAAATTTTGAAACATTAGCGAATCGTCGTAAGGTTGGGTATGCACTTAAACAGTATATAAAGGTGTATGAACAAACGCAACCCAGACTCGAAGGTGAACCGTACGAGGAACCTAATTTTGAATTTGTAAAAATGAAACTATACGAATCCAATTTGGATCCGGTCCTGAGGTTAATGCATATAACGGGTATCCAGTCAACGGGTTGGGTAGATTCTGGGGACCTTTGTTCTGATGCAAATTATGCAAATACAAGTTTGGATTTAATGTGTAAAAATTGGAAAGTGCTTAAACCTGTTGATAAACCTGAAACGGCACCTTTTGTTGTTGCGTCTTTGGATATTGAGTGCAATAGTTCGACTGGTAAGTTTCCTGATGCCGAAATACCGGGTGATTGTTGTTTTCAGATAGCAGTTTCACTGTGTACATTTGGTACAGATACACCTTACGACAAAACGTGTTTTTGTTACAAGGAAACTGATTCCAACTTGGAGGGTTGTAATATTTTGAGTTATAATTCAGAAAAGGGAATGCTCGAGGCGTTTGGTAGATATATGGCACGAATGGATATCGATATAATAACAGGTTGGAACATATTTGGTTTCGATATGGAGTATATTATGAAACGTGCAGATATGGTTGGGTGTTCGCAAGAATTTTACGAATTAAGTAAACTTAAGGGGTATGAATGTAAAATGAAAGTTAAAAAGTTGTCGTCGAGTGCTTTGGGTGATAACGAACTGAAACTTTTACCTATACCCGGTCGATTCATTTTTGATTTGTTCCACGAGGTAAAAAAGGGGTATAAGCTCGATTCGTATAAACTCGACAACGTTTCTAAGTTGTACCTCGGTGATCAAAAAATAGATATGCCTGCGAAGGAAATGTTTGCGCGTTTTAGGGAGGAGGATCCAATTAAGTTACGCGAGGTTGCTGAGTATTGTATTAAGGATACGTTATTGCCACATAGATTATTGTCTAAGTTGTGTACACTTATTAACCTATTGGAAATGGCAAAGGCGACGTGGGTTCCCCTGTGTTACTTGGTAGAGAGGGGTCAGCAAATTAAGGTGTTTAGTCAGTTAACGAAAAAGGCGAAGGAAATGGGGTACCTCGTTCCGACTATAGAATGGGGTCAAGGTATTGTTGATGGTTATGAAGGTGCGACCGTACTCGAGGCTCAAAAAGGGGCGTATTATACGCCTATAACTGCACTCGATTTTGAGGCGTTATATCCTTCTATAATGATGGGACACAATTTGTGTTATTCAACACTTATTATGGATCCTGTATACGAAAATAAAAAATTATATCCGAATTTGGAGATCGAAACGTTTGGTAAATTTAAGTTTGTTCAAAATGTACCGAGTCTTATACCGAGTATTTTATCGGAACTTAAACAGTTTAGAAAACAGGCTAAGAAAGATATGGCAAATTCGACTGGTTCGCTTAAGGAAATGTATAATGGTAAACAGTTAGCATATAAAATTTCCATGAATTCTGTGTACGGTTTTACTGGTGCGTCTAAGGGTATGTTACCGTGTGTACCCATAGCATCTTCTACAACTATGAAAGGGCGTATGATGATAGAGGATACAAAGAATTACGTTGAGAAACATTATCCGGGAGCAAAGGTAAGGTATGGAGATACTGATTCTGTTATGGTCGAGTTTGACGTTGGTAATCGTAAAGGTAAAGAGGCGATAGAGTATAGCTGGGAACTTGGAGAACGCGCGGCGGATGAATGTACGAAACTTTTTAAAAAACCGAATAATCTAGAACTTGAAAAAGTGTATTATCCGTATTTTTTATACTCCAAAAAAAGGTACGCGGCAAAGCTTTGGACGAAAGGTAAAGACGGTAATATGAACATGGATTATATCGACGTTAAGGGTCTTCAACTGGTTCGTCGAGATAATACGCCATATATGCGCGACGTATGTAAAGAACTACTCGATGTTATATTGGAAAGTAACGATACGAGTATGCCTAAGGCTCTTGCTTTACAACGTGCTATTGAGTTACTAGAAGGTGATGTTCCTAACGAAAAACTTATACTTTCGCAACAACTCAGTGATTCGTATAAATCTGATAATTTACCACACGTTCAGGTTCGTAATAAGATGCGTGAAAGGCAACCCGGTTCTGAACCACAATCGGGTGATAGAGTACCTTATATATTGTGTAAAACCTGGGATCCTCGTGCAAAGGCGTTTGAGAAGGCTGAGGATCCAAAATATGCGGAAGATAAGAAATTGGAAATTGATTACTCGTATTATTTTCTTAATAAGTTTTTGAACCCCGTTTGTGATCTTATAGAACCTTTATTTGATGATCCTAAAGAGGAAATATTTGGAGAATTGATAACGCGTTCTAAGCCCGAAAAAAGAAGTAGACTTTGTGATTATGATCCTAAGCAAAGACGAATATCTGATATATTTAATAAAGTTAAAAGATAGCACATATTGTAATATATAATATGATAACATCTATTTTTTCAGAAACGTTCGAGGTTTTTGAAAAAAATAAAAAATTATTCATAAAATGTGAAATTGCAAAAATGTATATTAAAATATCTGAAAGGTATAAAATTCCTTTTAATGAACTCGTGAAAAGATGTAAATATATTGATGTTGATGATAAGTTTAATACACCAGAATTCTTAGATTCGCGTCGTTTTTGTGAGTGTTATAGTTCCGAATTACAAATATCATTTTTAAAGGATATTTATAAAAATGTTGATAAGGCGAAGTGTGTAACTTTAGAGCGTTTAGCAAAAGAGACGAATGGTTTAGTTGATATTTCAACATGTTTAGATCTTATTGTTGATACACACAAAATTAAACCAATAAACGGTGATTTATGTTGTGGTATTACAAGTACTAAGGGTAAGGTATGCATGAAGAGGGCTATAACAAATATAGGGGATTATCCCTTTTGTTCAAAGCATGCAAAACATGCGAATATTAATAATGTGCCCACATTAACTTCTTGGAATAGTTCAACTACTAACTCAACTATTAGTACTAGTGATAGATCTGCTATATCACAATTCATGAGTGATTCTGATGACGAAACAGATTTACCTATTAAACAAACTGTTTATAAATAATTATAAGATGCTTAAAGTTATGCGTTAATTTTAGTATAAGATGAATAAATCCGATATATTATTAACGTCTATAGATAGTTTTTATCAAATACCAGAGAATAAAGCTGTTTTAACCCAGATTTTGAATAAATCTGGTGGAATTTCTTTACGAAACCTTGAATGGTTTATAACAAATTATTCTAAAAAAAATAATTTAACGTATAAAACGGGCGATGGTAAAATATTTAGTGTTCACTGTGCATATAAATCGAGTTTAGATGGGTACAGTAAAAAATTATTTGATCCATTTTGTCGAACTGAAAAGATTAGTTATATAGTACCAGGAACAAATGATGAAATTCATACAACTGTAGCACAGTTAAATTTCATCAGATGGTGTATAAAAAACAATATTATAGATTATATAAAAACACATAAATTTCAGTTATTTAATAAGCACGTCTCATAGTCCCATTTTCAAATATAAATGTTTGGTATCCTACGTAGTATAAGTGTAAGTTATAATTGTCTGTTAAACCACTTGCCATTTTTATATTTATTTTTGTTCTGTTTGATTTTAAATTTGTAAAATCTAAACTTCCCGATGGTTCCACATTAATCGGATTCATCGAGAATGCATACGTATATATGTTTCGTATTGGTCTAGATAAACGACTCAATAAAGGTACTGTGTATTTATAGTATTTATGATCCGTGTCTTGAAAACCTGGTACATCTTCGCCATTTATGTATATTTTGGCGCTCGATAAAGGTGGGTAATAAAATTCATTCTTAATTTCATAAAGAACGTTTGATGATAAGTTAAATCGATTATGGAAATGGTATTTTCTGTTATCTGTAGAATCTGTAAATCCTGAACCCCTCGCTATATTTTCATTTTCATACGTTGTATTTCTTAAAAACCAATTAAGTGTTTTAACTGGTATTTTAGGAACAAGTTCTAAAGGGATATCTGTTTGACCCGCTTTTATGAGAAGCGAAGGGTGTTTTTGTACTATATCCGTAATAAATTCGTGTTTAATATTTTTTATGTAGGTTCTTTCTTTAGAATCTAATGAAATTTCTTCTGTAATTATATTAAAACTTGGTAGAGATAATGTCGAACTTTCGTCTGTAAAAAATGTTTGGGGGTAAAAATCTATGACGAATTGTATTTTTTGTTTGTGTATAGCACACGTTGGAAAATATGGTCGGTTAGGTTTATTTGTTTCGTATTCATCACTTTCATATTTCCTTGAGAAGAAAAGGGGTATAGGTATAAAAACGTGTGATTTGTATTGAGAAAATTGTTTATTTACCGAATTAATAGATGTATCTTCAGCTAAATTTCTATTTAAAGTGTATCTTTTTGTTCTTTTTTCAGATTCATCGAGATAAAGTTCATCGTAAATGATACCCCAATCTGCATGGTATTTTTCAATGATAAGATCATCTACACGCATTGTTAATTGTTTAATAATGTGTCGACCAATTTGATCTGAATAATTAAACGTTGAACTTGATGTTAATGCTGGTAATTCAATTGAAATGTACATATTTGATAAGAGATCGCCCATGTTACGCGGATCTAATGTTACAGTAATAGATTCCCCGAAAGGCCAATTGGCTGTTGCGTTTCCTGGTTTGTTTATGATTGTACTTTTATGAAACTTTGTGAAATTTGAATGACGTTTGGGTTCGTAATTAAATAACGATTTTTTGGTTTCATTTTCTATTAAATATGTATCTTGTTTACCTATAGCATTTATAGATATGATAGCGCCTGTATCTGGACCACTTGTATTTGGACTACTTGTATCACACATGTTACTTATTATTTACAATTTTTTTAAATATTGTTATAAATCATGATTGGTCTATTTTTAAATTCTCTTTTAATGTATCTTTTAAGTCCTTCATACCATAATAAAATTTCGTTTTTAGATAATGAAAGTGGATGAATTGTTAATTTATTTGTTTTTCCTATTTCTCGATTTCTTAATTTTTCAATATTTGGTTTTTTTAGATGTTTAAAACAGGAATAACAGGTTCTTTTTATTTTTTGTGACCCAAATAGTTTATAAAAGCATTCATTGTTGTATAACCATAAAGGTTTTATTCGTTTATATTTTCTTATAAGTTCTCTAACTTCATAGTTATTGGATTTCATATAAATTTTTAAAGGATTTCCACATAAATAACAAAATCCTTTACAATAAATGTGCATAAAAGATATAATAGTTATTCTTTTATGTCACTTGCATATTATAATCAAGTAATAAATCCAGACGGCGTATCTGTATTGGGTATAAATAATAGCGTTGAAAAACCATCTCCTTTACCAGAAACAGAGACTCAAACCCAAACCGAAATAGAAATTGAAAATAGACAAGTGATAATAATTGAAATACGTTCAGTCTATAAATTATTATCGACTTTAATGTTTTCTTTGACATTTTCTTATTTTTTATTATTTCCCTTTGGGTACATAAATACAATAGATATGGTAATGTCTATAATTTCTCATTATTACGTGTTTAAAAATGATGTTAAGTTTTTATCTATTCACACGGTATATCTCATTTTAAGGTTTTTTATAGCTATATATTTTAAGTTTATTGAATATTTAGGGTATTATTTTGTATATTCTTTTATAAATACGTGTACAATTATAACCTTAGTCGCCGATCATAATAATATTATTACATCACGAATTCAAAGAAGACTTGATAATGTTGTATGAACAAAGAGATTTGGTTATAGCTAAGGGTTTATATAAAAACCAAGATGAAAAGTGTGAACGGTTTGCGAGAAGTATTCATAAACTTAGACAAGCTCGCAAAGAGTACGATGATAAACGTGAAAATAGAAAAATTAAGTTTATAGACAATGTACCTGAAAAAAATATTCAAAATAGAATTAAAAATAATACATGTCAGGCGATTACAATCAATGGAAAGAAATGTAGTTTCAAAGCATCGTGTGGTATTTATTGTAAAAAACATGCTTCTAAAAAATAAATCTATTGTAATAATAAATGTTAGATCAGGAAACACTTCGACCTGTTATAATTGCAATGGCACTTTACCTTGCCATTTCTCAAATCGTACCAGAAATTTTTAAAAAACCAACTAATATTAAATTAATTGATGATATAGTTGCAATGCTTATCGCACAAAGAGGTTCACTTACTTCCGGTGCTATTCTCACCGGACTTATTGTCTTTATAACGAATTACATTAACGATGAATTCTTGTAATACATTTTCTTTAGAAGTTAATGCGCGAGTTTTCGGGTGATCCATATACCTTAATTTCTTGTTATATGCATCTTCCATGAATTCCGAGAGTTGTTCCATACATGGTTTTCCCCATTGCATACCTTTTTTAAATAAAAAGTCATCGTGTTTGAGAGTTTCAACATCACATTTTATAGTATAAGGTGTTTCTATATATTCCGTTGCACCTCCGTATTCTGTTATAATTACTGGTTTATTTCTTATTGCTGCTTCAACTGCTCCCATGCCAACACCTTCAGAAGAAGAGAAACTTACATAACAATCTCCTAGAGCGTGTATTTCTTCCATTTTTTCATCAGATACGAGATCGTTTATTACAGTTACGTTTGGTACATTTATTTTAACCGGATTTCTACACGTTGCTTTAATAAGAAGTCTAGCGTCTGGTTTGTTTAGTCGTATAAATGCTTCTAATATTTTATTAAAGTTTTTCCTTGGGTCGTAAACATTGCCTATATGATAAAATGTATACGGTCTTTTATCGGGAACGTGTGCATGTAAAATGTAAAATTCGGTCTCAGGAAACTGTCTCTTAAATACTTTTTTACAAAATTCGCTTGGTACGGCAATTCTATCGAATAGTTTAAAAAGTTTACCGTAATCTTCGTGTACAGTTTCGGTTTCACAGACAGTCATACACGTTACGTTTTTTATTTTACGTTTAATTTCGGGTATTCTGTCTAACCAGTATTGTATAGGAAGTGCAAAAATGAACGCATGTTCAGACTCTGGTATTTCTTCATGTATCTGAATATATTTAGTATATCCAGTATCAGGAAAGATATCCATATATTTTTTACAGTGTTGACCAATTCCACTCAGGAGAGTTGGACCGATGAATAACATTTAGTATAAAGATAATATTTCTTTTATATATATTACGCAATGGATTTCATTAGAAGACAAATTGATTCTGAAGCTCAAAGAGCAAAGGTTAGACCAGAAGCTGTTTTTGGTATACTTAGACAACTTGTTGATCATCTCGAACCACCAAAAAATGTTCCAAAAACTCCAGCTCCAGCTCCAGCGCCAGCTCCAGCTCCAGCGCCAGCTCCAGCTCCAGCTCCAGCTCCAGCGCCAGCTCCAGCTCCAGCTCCAGCTCCAGTCAATAAACCAACTGCTAAACCAGCCGCTAAGAAAGTTGTTTCTACAACAAAAAAGGCTTCTGTCAAAAAAACACCAGCTAAAAAGGCTTAATACATTTAAAACCTTTGTGGTATAGGCATTTGTACTTGTACAGGTGTAGATACATTTTTACGTTTTAATATATAAAATCCACCTCCTATTAATAGAATTACTGTAAAAAGGTAATAAAGTGGATATTTCTTCTTTTTTTCCTTTTCGATTTTTTCGATATCCTTCTTATCTGGAAGCTTTTTAACGTTTACGTTAAGATCTTCAATCTTACCGATAAGTTTGTGTAAAGCCTCAAGAATCTGAACTTCTTTGTTTATAGGTTTTTCCTTAACATCTATAGTTGTTACTTCCAATGTCATGAACCATTCTGAGTCAGGTTGTAGTTTTACGTAATCGCCGTCACCTTGTTGTTCGTATAAAACGAAATCTAATTTCTGAATGGAAATAGGGTTAAATAAGCACGTTTGTCTATTAAATGATTTCCATTGTTTATCGTGTATTTTTAAATTATTCGACCCGTCGAATGCTCTCTCTAATGGGATACGTGCAAATAATTGACCGTGTCTTTCATTTAGAATTTGTGCAACTTTAGGTATGTTTTCGCACACAATGTCTACATATTTAGCACCGTTCCCTGTACCCCCACTAGATGTACCAACTTGTGTAATGTAAAAATCAACAATTTTTAAACCGCATACTTTACTTATATCAGATACATGTGTATTAGATGAAAGGTTAAGATTAAACGAAAATGTATTATTTGTACCCGTAACAAAATTTGAATCTATCGTTATATACTGAACTTTTTTAGGTAACTCCTGGAGTGAAACCATCTTGTATTTACTATATAAAAAAATAAACGTAAATAATAGCATGTTTACGTTTTATTCAAGCGTATCTCGTTTATTATCATGGAATAAGACAGATGTGGTAACATCTAAAAATATGTGTGTATCTATAGATACTACAACTACAGAAATAAGAAATCATTTAGATACGATGTTATCACCAGATTCTTCTAGGGATGTGATTAAGACAACAAATGATGCCAATGAAACTATTATTTTAGAATATTCTAAATATGACAAAACATTTAATCATTATAGGCCTAAGTTTTTTAAATATAAATAAAGAATTATAAAAATACTAAATAAATAAAATGGACTACATGAACTTACATACCGACGATTACAAAATCGCTTTTTGTCAAGCGACAAATGAACTTTGCGAGGATGTTCAAAGGATTATATGGGAAAAATCTCAAAAATATGATTACGAAAATCTCGCATGCCCAGGAGCCCCACGAAAAGCGAAGCGAAATCCACGATTCGCAGATGAAAGATTGCAAGCGTTGGTCGGAAAATGGAGAGAAAAGTGGGGAGAACCCTAAATTTTATAAACATAAATAGATTATTACTACTCTTATATCTATAATGAATAGGGGGGTAAATAGCTGATATTTTGTTGGATAATTTGTATTAAATTTACTAAAACGGGTTTGATGTGAGAAAAATTCGGTACACACGTTTTTTTAAATACAAATAAAGAATTTAATAATATTATTATTAAATAAAATGGAAAGTGTAACAACGAATACTCGTACCTTAGTATGTTTAGCACCTAAAAATCGTCGCAAAGTTGTGAAATGTATTCATAAACAAAATGGAGATGCGAATAATGAACAAATTCACGATTCCCAATTAAAAAAATCAAAAGAGTGGTCTATAAGAGAAAAGCAAAATCAAAATAATATTAATAATGAATTATACAATCGTATGCAATTACTTGCTAGTAAAGAATTTAATCAAGAAGATTTTAAACGTCGTGAATATGATTCATATTCACTTATTCTTTATAAAACGCTCATTACTGAAATAAATTTACAGAGACGTGAATTGAAATATCTTTCTCTTTTCGGTGATAAATGGAGATCTACAGATGAAGTGTTTAGAATTGAGAAACGTATAAACACATCATTGAGTAGAATTGAAAGATTAAAAAATCGGGAACGTGATTTTAAGGAAAAATATTTTCAAGATTCGAATTATTTAATTAAGGGTATAGATATAATGTAATATAAATTATAGTAATGTTAAGTATAATAAATCCTGGTAGCAAAACACTCAGAATATCATGTCCCACGAAAAGAAAAGAGGGTATAGTCGAGTATGAAAATATAAAATCTAAAATAAAAAAATCAACTTTGAGATACGGTGCCGTAGTTTCTACGTATCATTTTATTTTTCACACACCCATAGATGGTATATCCGCGAGTTTGGGAACCATTGCTTCTTATGTTTACATAGATTCACTTTCATCGTACGTTGATAATATAGAAAAATCGTTTGGTTTGAATAAAAGGTTATTGGTACCCACGTATCTTGCGTTATTTGAGTCCATGTGGAATTCACACGATTTACCTTTTGATTTTAATATGGGCGCGACACTTTTTGGGTTTTTGGTATATAAAATGGCTTTTTATCAGATTTTAGCAGAAGAAATTTTAATGAATAACGAAGACCTAAGTCGACTAGATGAAATATAAAAAAATAATTATTTTATGATGTCTCTTTATTATCAACTTTTGAAAAAACACACTAAACTTGAAGAAGTTAAAGATATTAACGATGTTTTTTCTAATATTTTGAGTGGTCGTAAACTTAAAATGGAAATTTGGGGTCTTAAACCAATGGATGATTTTCCATGGAAATCTAAAGATTCTAAACATAATTATATGGGATTTATAGGTTTGAGTAAAGATGAGGGAAGAGACGATATTCGTTTTGTTGAATTTTATCACGAAAATGAAGGGTGCGAAGAAATAATACTTCCTTTTCTTGATATTCTTTTATCAAAATTGAATTCGAATGATAATGAAATGGCTAATATACATGTTAAACATTTCATACTCATTCCTCGTAATGTTTCGGTATATGATAGAGATTTATGGACTCAATATCTACAAAAATATTTTACTGATATAGAGTCCGGTGAAAAATTTATCTCTAAGCATAAAATTCCTGACGTTTTAAACTGGTCGGAACTTAAGAAAACTTTACCAATTAAATCAAACGATAACTAATCTTACTTAAAAAATAATTTACACTTTGTTATATATAATAATGAATAATCTTACTTACGAACTTTTAAGAAACTGTACCACTCTCGTTAAAATTAATTACCTAAACGAACTTTGTTCATATTTGAATGATAAAAAATGTGATGTTTATGGTTTACGTGCTGAATTTGGGTTTCCTGAACATCTCATTCCACCTAATAATCAAAATTTTTTAGCATATATCGGCATTTCTAAGAAAAAAGTAGAAACGTCTTACGGCCAAGCTCATTTTGTTTCATTTTCGTACGAACCGAAAACTTCAATGTATCATTCACCTATTGGTATTTTGGACCACATGTATAACATGTATATGATTGAACAGCAAGATAAACTTTCTGAGGATGCGTATAAGGAGGGAGAAAATTTTTCGGTTGAATTATTTCCTGGTAAAATAACTAAAAAAACTCTTGGGTATTGGAGATGGGTCCTCGATAACGATTGGTCCGTGTGTGATAAGATTTCAATGGACGATCTCATTGATGATTACGAAATTAAGGGACATGTTAATTGGGATGAACTTTATAACATTTTACCTGAAAATATAGATGATGTAAGTACGGAATCTGAAGAAGAAAGTGAAAATGAAGAGGAAATGGATAGTGATGAAGAAGAAACTGACGATGAACTCGAAGATGGTGAACTTATTTTGAGTGATTCTGAAACCTAAGTGGATATAAAAAAACAAATAAAATAAAAAATGCGACCGAACTGTCCCTACGAGAACTGTTATTGCAGAGCTGGTAAGAACGGATTTTGCTTAAAACATAAAGAAATTGGTGAAGCTGTAGAAGCTTTACTTTTATTGTCTAAACAAAACTTAAGTATAAAAAAATAAAATGTCTTTTAACGAATATAATATTATGCATCCAGAACTTTATGCATTTTTAGAACATTACGTTAAAATGAGTCAAGAACTTGAATATTATAAAAAAATGTGTTTGAATACAAACGCGGAAAAAAAAGTTCGTAAGAAAGAAACTATTTTACCTATTCGAAAACGTGTAACTAAAAAAGTAAAGGAATGGGCTATTCAAACACGAGCCAAAGAACTTGGTTTATCGTTTAAAATTTCTAATTGGTTAGAACTTTTAAAATACGATCCGTGTGTATCTAACGAGAGTGAATTTTACAAGAGTTATCTTGAAGAGTATAATACTAGAATTTTGAAATTAAATAATTAAAAAAATACGTATATTATAATAATATTAATGTCTAATGATACCGTTATACTCCATAAAATAATGGGATTTATAGATGATCACTCGGATGAATTATCCGAAGGTGAATATTTGGAAATGTGTAATAAATTGAGGGATATGTTTAGAATTGTATACCCTCAACGTGTTCGAACAATTCCGGATAGTTTACGTGTTAATCCCATGGACATAATTTTTGAAAGGTGTATGGTATTGGTTAGGAAACGTAAATTGCTTAAAAAAAACTTATACTTCAATAAACCCCGAGTTCGTATTACTAAAAAAATTAAACGAGAAGCGCTTCATGCATATTGTGGTGCCATGGATTTACCTTTGTGTGAAACTATGGAAGAGTTGAATGAGTTAGGGCATAGACCACAATCTGATTTTTTCTCAGATTATTTAGAATTAACGAATATACATAGAAGGCGTCAATACGAAATGTATATTAAACAGTTAGACGATATTGAAAATGAGATGAATGTCGTGTGTAATTTTTTTACATCGACACAACGTATTATAGATGCTTTTTATGCAGTTCAAGTGGGTGTTTCTAACCTAAGATAAAAATATAAATAAAAAAATCAATTTATTAATAATGGAAGCTCTTACAAATTTAATGCAAAAAATCGACCTCAATTCCAAGATTATCTCTGATGGCGATTATCTTGAAATGTGTAACTCGATAAAGGAAGTACATAGAGTTATTAAACAATGTGTACCTCCGTATGATGATACAGAATCAGATGATGAAGATGAACAGCAATATATTATGCGAGAGGTCATGCGTGACGATACTTCAGTTCTACCACCGTCTGTACCTTTTTCTACAGAAAGGAGGAGTAATAGGAGTAGGTATTACGAGGATAATGAATTATCTAACGCGGATGTGGACGACGATGTTCTCATGGCCGACCCAGGGGAATCTCAAGATATTGAAAATGTTATTCGTCAAATATTAAGTCCGGAATTTCGGGTAATTGATGGGAACGGAGGTGTTAGAAATTGGGAGCAGATAGAACAAGAAGCTCGTGATCTTAATGAGGCAGAATTGTTACGATTGGATAATAGAATAAAAGAAACGCAGCGTTCGTTGAATAATCTGAAACCTCGACAAAGAATTACGGAGGTTGTTCGTAAAATGGCCGTGCAAAAACGTGCACACGAACTTGGTTTTCGTTTACCGAGAAATACAATCGGTGCTCTTTTGGATAAGGGTCACAATGTGGGTAATGCAAGAGTTTTTTATAAACAATATCTCGATGAGTATAACGAGGAAATTGAATATAAAAGACAGGATTTGACCGATGATTTGGAAGATTTATTAAGAGATAAGTATAACCTTTTAGAACAAATGAATTTAGAAGTATAGGTTTTATTTTTATTTAAATATAATTTTACACCATTTTTCATTAATATTACCTATTGGTGAATATTCAAAGAGTATATGTATTAATGCACCTGTTATTATTAACACACCTACCCCGTTATATATGTATTTGGTTAAACCCATGAATATAATTTGTAATAAAATGCCTATAAAAAGTGCTTCGGAAATGACTGTAGTAACAGGCCGGATGTTCATTTATATTTATCAAATATTTTATATTGAGATATATAAATGATACTCGTATTCGTTATAATTTTATTTATCATTTTACTTTTGTGTAATTGTCGATTTTTTACACGGGAAAAGTATACGATAAATTCACTCGGTGTTAATTGGAGAAACAAGGCGGGTGTTTCTGGTACGGTAGATAAATGGATCTTGGTTTTATACGATAAAGACGGTGAAAACATACACCAAACCGAGGATAAATCACCCCAGAACCTTCAAAACTTCATGGATGTGAGTTTGAATGCTATTGAAAATAAAAAGTTTGGTTCTGAAATTATAGGTAACAATACACTTAGCGTATATTATAACAGTATAAGTGACGATACGAAAGTTTATTCGAAGGATATTTCGTTTGCTAAAGACGATTTTAGTGCATCTTTATCGGATATAACGGAGAACGAAGATGATATACCACAAACTTTTGATAAGCTTGCAAGCGGAAAAAGAAACGATCTACTCACATCGATACTCGGTACGAAGGATGATACTAAAGTATACGTGTACCCCAAAGATGATACAAAAGATTTATACAAATGTATTAATACGAACGCGTGTAATATATACAGTCCTATGTGGTGGGTACGAAAAACCTGTTTTATACTAGAACTCGGATTTGAAAAAACGGGCGATACCGGTTATTTTTACCCGAATTTTCCAAGTTTGGGACATAAGGATAAGTACTTCGGCGTGAATTCGTCAAAAGAAGTGAAAATGACGTGTAAAGACGGTTGTAGTCTCAAACCACAAAAATTTTATTTGGAAAAACCGACGGATGTTTCGGATACAGGTACAGTCAAATACGGACGATTCGTGTATATAGATACTAACGGTGATAAATATTACATGTACTTATCATCTGGAAATAAACTAAAAGTCGCAAAACTATCTGATATTAGCGATACGTCTAGTACGGTATTCGAGTTTAGATACTCTAAGGATTGTGAATCGTATTGGGAAACTGTTAAGAAAGATAAAGTGGGTGGACTATGGAAATTCGGAAATGACGTATACGATTGTGGACCCGAAAAGAATCCGACTATACATAATTGTAGAAAGTGGAAACATGTACTCATAAATGAGGAAGGTAATGGTACAGCTTGTACTTCCAAAGAAGAAAATCGAAAATACCAAAACGGTTTTGTTATACAAACACAATGGCCTAAGACAACAACAATTGATGAATTAAACGCGAACACGACAGGTTATCTTACTACCGTTTTAGAAAGTATTATTGAGGTAGATAATAATATTGACCCTAAAATTGATCCAAACAAAAACAAAGATTTAATAGATGACCCGGATTATACCCCGCAATATTATAAGAAAGAATACGATGCTCAAAACGGCAAGTATAATGATATTTTGGAACAATTGGAACAATCATTGCAATCTTACGATTTAACGGGTGGTTTTAAATATTATGTTTATGGTTTATATATGAAAACAATACCCGCAGTATATGGTCAGGGTGGGTGCCAAAGTGTTTGGACTCCTTGGGGGTGGATGGGGATGTGTCACCCACCAAAGTTAATTACCCCTGAGAGCCAAAAATTACAGATGAAAAGCGGTTCTACGTATTTTTCCTTACCATCTAATTTTAATAATAAAACACCAGATTTAACGGGTTCGGGTATTGTGGACTTTTCTAATAAAACAAATGCGACGGGTGGTCTTATACCAACATCTAATTTATCAACTAAGAATTTTGGTAAGTATGCCATACGTTGGCAAGGTTATTTTGTAGCTAAAGTGAGTGGTACACATACATTTTATACAGAATCTGATGATATGAGTTATTTGTATGTAAACGGAAATATGATTGTTAATAACGGAGGTACACATGGTATGACAGAAGAATCCGGGACGGTTGATATGAAACTGGCTACTGTATACTTTATTGAAATACTCTTTGCTGAAAAATCAGGTGGTGATAATATAATAGTATCGTTCGAGGAACCAAACGGGGATAAAACATCAAATTTCGATGGATACATGCTATCTAAGGATTATGAATATGACGATGGGTTAGGACACATCTTCACTCATAAGGATGAAATGTGTTCAACTACTATGTTTGGTGGTACACGCGACAGTGGTGTAGACGATTACCAACACTGTTTGGAATGTGCACATAAATGGGAACCTGGAACAAAAAGAACGACAAATTGTGAAAATATATGGGGTATTAATCAGGATTAAAAATTAAACTTAAACACGTATTCAGAACAAGTTTATAATAAAATATATTCATTATAATAATGGACCGTATTCTTAGGGATATAAAAAAGATTAGAACGGGACCATCGTATAAAAGAAAGGGTGGTGATACCGATCCTTTTTTAATATTTATAGTAATAATTTTTATTATAATAGTAATTTCCGCTGTTTATATAGTGACACGTGACGATGATAATAATAACGGTGGTGGTTTAGGTTTCGGGGATGATTTTTCTAAGCGTATTCCGAGTATAAGTAACGTTAACTCGTATAAAGTACTCAATCCTAACCCTTTTGGAATTAGTCCTGTAGATGAAATAGATCGTGATTTAGAAAAGATTTCTCAGAATATCGATATATTTATTGAATGGGATAATGAACTTACTAATTCTAATTTAAATGAGATTATATTTAAACATTACGTGGACGGAAAGTTGAAAAGTAAGGATAATATTTCAGAAAAAACCGAAATTGATAAAATTTTTTACGGTTCAGAACGTGTAAAGTATAAAATTAATAATGTAGATAAACGTGACAATACTCTTTTTAGTTTAATCGGTAAGAATAAAATCAAAATAATTGGTTATTATAGAACAAGTGATAATGAAAAAACTGAAATACCTTTATACGATGGTGGTTTAGGTATATATATTACGTTAGAAGATTTACGAGATACAGTAATGCATGACAAAAAACAATGTTTAGCGCCCAGATGGATGATTGATTTGAAAGGTGAGGATGATACTGAGGTAAATGAACATAACATAGGGTGTAGAAGAGATTATGGTGCGTGGTATGGCGATAATTATCAAAAAGATGGTAAGACATGGATAAACAAAGAATGGGATTGTGAAAGCACAACTGGTTATGCTAGATTTGTAAAACCGGATGGTACCGTGAAAAAAAGAACTGAATGTTCACACATGGTAGATGGCACGTGTAAAGGTAGTTTTAAGAAAAATTGTGAATGGCGATATAAGAATTATAAAATAAATTCTTATGAAAACGAATATGCAGATGCAACGGATCCTGGTTCAGAGTTCGAAAATGTTGATTGGAAGCATAATTTTAATGATTACGACAATGGAGGAACGTGTAATAACAAGGTTAAAGTTAAATTTAAATTTGGGTCGGGTGATAGTAACCAGCAAACTATGTACATAGGAAAGGGAACAGTTGGTTCCGACGGAAACCGTAGTTGGGATTCTATTATAAAAAAAACAGATGGTAGTGATTATAACACCATAGACGATGCAGTTGAATTAAACCTTGAAATCAGTGACAACAAATATGTTCCTGTTCCGGGTACTGATAATATGATTGAATATAGTAAAGTCATAATGTTATATTTTGAAGAAGATGGTCAAAACTATTATTTAAAAATAAATGGTACTAATAATGGTTTTGAATTTAGTCCAGTAAAGAGTAGAATTGAAAAATACAGATTTTCGGAAAGTCAAAATGGAACAGGGGAACAAACCCACTGGCCATGGGACCCCTCGGATAATTGTCAAAAAACGGCTGATGGTTACTATTGTTGTGACTGGAATAAAGGTTGTAATGCCGAATATGAATGTCTTTTTGGTGAACAAAATGACACTAGGTGTGCAAATATGAATGCCACCTTGGAGGGTTGTTTTAAGGATG
>MDTA01074988.1_pt1 | contig 18792 bp, 27 predicted proteins | sample 811151 | NCBI WGS metagenome assembly MDTA01 (sample SAMN05326648, study PRJNA326480) | marine metagenome | isolation source: seawater | place: Indian Ocean: South | collected 2010
CAGAAGAAACTGTAGACGTAAAGGAGGTTGAATAATGGGCGTCACGACAACAGTAATGAATATGGTTAAGGCCATGAATGTAACCGAGCGGATGGATTTCTCGCAACAGTTCTTTGATTTCATCAAGGATCAGCCAGAGTTTAAGCCGTTCTTTGAGAAGGCGAAGACTACGACAGCACCGAGGAGCAGGGGAAGAGGCGGTAAGAAGAAACCGTTCAGCGTCAGGCTAGTGACTGGTGTGGACAAATCGAAGCCAAAGATCCAACAGGTTGACGGCCAGTGGGTGAACATTGACAAGGATAAGATTGAGGAGAACGCAATCTATCTGGTCACGGCACGGCTTGAGGATGGTACGACAAACTATCACATTTGTAAGGGCGTTAAGAGTTACAGCCACACATTTGAAACATACGATGGCGACTTTACATTCGATGGTCTTGCCGAACAGATAGAGCCTCTCAAGAAATGGGCGGAGGCTGTCGATATTTTAGAAGACTATTTAGCCTTCTAACAAGTCTCTTTTTACACGCGCAAGGGGGAACCTTTTAGACTAGACATAACTTTTCCCCCTTGAAGTTTTAGATCAGGGTGTATAGTATGTTATACACAGAGAGAAATGGAGAACCGTAATGGATTACCAAGGGGATATAAATGTGAGCCATGAGTTAGTAGAAAGCATATGCGGACGGCAATCCGTTGAGTGTACTAGATTGACTTACTTTAGGAAGCGTATGAAAAGAAAGAAATCATCTATATACATGTTTAATTTTATAGCGAGGGTTTCTAGTGCTGTCGGTATTTACCGCAAAAAGACATCACTCCTAGCCAAAAAATTAAGTGAAACGCGGAATGTTAGAGATAGAGATCAAGGAGTGCCGAACCCTTGGTTTACTGGTCCACCATGTAGTTATTGTACGGAAGATGGAGAGAAACAATTACTACATAGGATACACAATGGACCAATTAGATCGCATCGAGTGGAAACTCGATCAGATATTAGCGCACTTAATGGGTGCGAAGGTGGCTTCTGGCGAGGTAGCCATTTCGCCAGTGCAATCTTCAGCCCCCCAACATTTGGTGCTGTCAAAACTTACAACTAAACAACACGCCACCCTTCAGATGCTTATGGCAGGGTGGAGCAACGCAGAAATAGGAGAAAGGATGAAGGTATCAGCCAATACAGTGAAAGGAAATGTGAAAAGCATTGCCAATCATTGTGGGGTGAAGACGCGGATGCAAATTCTTTTGACCCTCGAAAAAGAGTTCGAGGCAGTAAGTGAAGAAGATTACATCCGTATGTCGAACGGATTGCCGAAGGATTGGCACGAAAATTATGTCGATCCAGATCCCTTCTTCAAACTTTATGGATGGAAAAGAAGGTTAGATGAACTTGGAACTAAGGTTGAGGGGTGACAAATGGTATGTCGTCGGGTCTGTGCTGCAACACGGCAGTCGAGTACAGATCCGACAGTCAACTGGTTACTCCAAGACTTACAAAAATCTAGCATACGACAGGATGCTAGAGATACAGCGAGATGTTTTGGCGGGGAACTTTGGAACCGCCAAGGCAACAAACAAGGCTTACATTCAGACAGCTATTGATCTGTACGAGGGTAGGCCAGAGGGGTTGGGCAAGACAGATCGCCTGATCTTGAAGCGTTTCGGAAAGTCTTTTGGTCACGTCAGACTTGGGTCAGTCCATGCGGCTGATATACATCTCTGGACACAGGCTCGTGGCAACAAGGCATCCACAGTGAAGCGCGAATTGAATTGCATCTTGGCAATGCTGTCACACGGCAGAGCCATGGGGCTAGAGATACCTATGATCGAAATTAAGAAGCCAAAGGTGGATGATGAAAGATGTAGGTGGCTCACAGAAGAAGAGAGAGATAGGTTAATTGATACATGCCCAGAAAATATTAGAGGCATCACTACCTTTCTTTTCTACACAGGAGCAAGGATAAGCGAAGCATTTAGCTTAGACTGGCATGATGTCGTAGACGGTAAGGCGACCTTCGTTACACGTAAGGGAGCCAGTGGGAAGTCTCGACGACGGAGCGTTCCGTTACATGATAAGGCTCTTAAAGCGATTGGAAGCAGGGGCAAAGGGCTTGTGTTTCCGAACTCGTCTGGATCGCAGTGGGACAGAAGTAATTTCTATGATTACTTTAATCCTGCTTGCGACGAAGCGAGGATCGACGACTTCACCCCACATGATTGTCGTCATACGTTTGCGTCCCACCTTGTGCAGAAAGGTGCAAGTTTGAGAGCAGTGGCAGACCTCCTCGGTCACTCGTCCTTGAACATGGTGATGCGTTATGCGCACCTTGCGCCGACACATCTCACGACAACTATGGATCTCCTTTAGATGGGTGTGTCTTGCACAAAATTCGCACACACATTTGCGGAAGGGCGCGGACTGTGTGAGAAAGTCCTTATTTTATGGTGCTGCTGGGCAGGATTGAACTGCCGACCTCTCCCTTACCAAGGACTTTCTTGCACAAAAAATCGAGCAGTTTGGCAACCCAAGACAACGTTTCATATCAAGGGTTTACCAACTAATAACGTCAACCAAATTCTTAAGTTGTGTGCTTGCACAATTCTTGCACAAAAATTCTGCCTTGCCAGAAGAAACTTAGGTTGCTTATAATAAAGGTTCAAAATGAAACTTCTTATATATAGGAACGCCAAAATGGCGAAAGATTTAAGACTATTAATTGATCATTACGACAAGATCATAAACTTCATTGAGGGACTTAAGTCCCCTAACAAAACACAGGTTGATGACGAGTTAGATGAAATTGTGGACGACATTGCTCTGGTTAAAATTCAATATGAGAAACACTTAAAAGAGAGCAAAGATGTTTCGTTTGACTAACAATCAAATCAATAAAGCAATACAAATTCTCGCGGTGTTAAGGGATCATGGTGAACCCATGACACTGCGGGAACTTGCCCCTATGATGGAAAGATCAAAGTCTGATGTCGCGAGATACACAGACCTTCTTTTGCGTATCGGTGTGCTTGAAAGAAACAGATGCAAAACGTGTGGCACGACACACGGCATGGTTATCGGAGAGAATGCCGAAAAGTATTTGAATTACTGGGGTGTTAAAACTTAGGCGAGAACTTCGCCATCAGCATAATGGCTACGGTCAGTATGGAAATAACAAAGAAAGCGACAGCCCCATAAATTAAGATAGCTTCAATCTTTTCTGCTCTTGCTTTCTTTGCAGCCCTCTCTTCTTCTTTTCTTTGTCGTCGAACGTCAGCACGAATTTTAACTAGCTCACTCCAAGCAGAATATCCACGAGTTGCTATGATCATTTCACGTAATTCTTTTTCCATATCGTCAGCGCGTTGCTTTTCGAGGAAGGTGTCCAGTGCCTCTTGGTTCGCAGATAGCGTACCTTTTCGTGCAGCCTTTTGTCGGTGCGCGTTTTGTGCGCCTTCGATTGCATCGAAGACGGTGCCGATCTGTTTACCTAATGATGATATTTCTTTCCCAACCGCCAGTGCGGATTTCAGACCAGAGTAGACTGCACCAACCGCTGCGATTGTACTAATCGGTTCGACCATGCCTTTATTGCCTTATCATCCATACTCATTATTGATCCGTAGTTTTCGTGATTTAAATTTAGGTCAGGTTTGGTGTCATAGTTTGTCGTGGAATTATGTCTTCCATTTGACAGGTTTCTTACTGGTTTTCTTTTTGGCAACGCTTGCCTTACACATAGACTTCTTCGGACGACAAGCAGGGTAGGGACGCTTGCCGTCAGTTCGCGAGGATCGACCACATGGCTTGCCTGTCTTGCAGTCGATCCATCCCTTGCCGTCGTTCTGATTGAACCATGTGCGCAGGGTACTCATTTTTTCTTACGGCCCCTTAGTTTTTTAAAGTCCGCACCAGTTATTTTATTTCTAGGGGCAGCGACCCTTGCTATTTTCTGCTGCTTCTTGGTTAATTTTCTTGGCATAATTAGATCCTACTCATTTCTTCTTGCTCTTATTGCCCCAATTCTTAGCGCCAACTTTCCTACACTTTACCAAGGCACCGCTTGCGTAAGCGCTAGGCCACGTCCCACCGTTACGTGTGTAACGCGCCTTCACCTTGTGGTAACAAGCGTCTTTCTTGCCAGAAGATTTCTTTTTCTTGGCAGCCATTATCTTCTCCTGCGTTGAGCCGCCATAGCCATAAGCATTTGAAGTGTACGTGGGTCCATAGCGCTACGACCACGACGCATCATCGGTTTTCGCATCATCGGTTTCTTACGTCCCATCATTTTGCTTTCTTCCTTTCGTTCATAGCGCAAGGGCAGGGAGCATGTTGCATATTCCCTGACCTTGTCTTGTGAGCCAACTTGTTGACAGCAGGAGACTTCATCTTCGCTTCAGTCTTTTGCTGCGCCCAAGAGATGAGCCAAATTGCGCAGACATTTCTGCCTGTGCTACTGCATTGCCACGCATTACTTGTGGCTGTTGTCGTGTAGATGCCGTGCTGAAGGCGATCCCACGATCCTGTCTGGTTTTACGTCTCATGTTACTGAAGCCTTATTTCTTCTTCATCATCCGTGAAGAGCGTTTCTTCGCTTTGGATTTGACCATAGGTTTTGCTTTTCCACGCATCGTGAGCCTCCTTACGCTTTTGAATGTCCAACAAATAGTCGGGCGGGAACTGTTTATAATACTTGGTACGCCCAAGAATATTGGACGCGGTGACTAGATGATCTAATGATTGCACAAGTATGAGGCCGTAGTCGTCCTCAACCAGCCCTTCAAATTCATCTGTCATTTCGTTGTCGTCAGCATCAGGATGAAAGCCCATCATCCAAATGCCGAAGTGGTTTTTGTTTTGACCTTCTATCCATCTATCAAACTGCACGACACTCGTTTCTTCTGGGTTAAGCCAGACGCATATGTGTGTGACCAAGTCTTGTGGATTAAGGATTGCTTTAAGTTCCACAATAACATCAAGGTTGTCGCAGAAATGAATGGCGAATTGATTGTTCTGCCAAGTCTTTTGTGCATAAGGGCAGGGTGGCATCCCGCCAAAGGCGGGGGATGACACCTCTAAAATCTCTGACGACCAAAGACGGATCTCATTTGCAATCAGTTCGAACTTCTTTTCTCTGTTCATTACATAGCATCCTTGCGGACCCGACCCATCAGATCGACTGTGTTTTCCAGAATAGATATGCGAGATTGCAACCTAAGTATCTCCATCATGTGCGCTGTCATGCCATCTAAGTCTTCCCAGACCATTTCTATATCGTCCCAAATCTCGTCTACTTCCTTCATAAGATTATCTATCTCGTTTTTGTTTGCTAAGATGTCCCGCTGCATATTCACTTTGTCTTGGACTTCGGATTGAGCAGATAACTCAGAGACAGTTTCTTCCAGACTTGCGATGGTGCTTGCTTGTTGTGCTGTCCACCATATGAAGCCGCCGATCTGAGCGACGACGACACCAATGACTGCTATACTTACTTTGGGGAGTTCGGCCATTAGCACTTCCACCTTCTTCTTGCTGCGCAAATACGTTTCTTCGGCGTCTTCGAGCAGTTGATGTTGTGCATCTTCATCTGTCCTGCGGATCTTTTGCAGTATGATGTTCGGCGTTTACCGCCAGAAGGTTGAGGCGCTTTTAGTTTAGAGCCACATGCTTTGTTGTACTTGGCTCTACCTTTTGCTGTCAGCCCAGCGCCTTGGCTGGCTGGTTTCTTTTCCCCTTTTTTGACTGAGAGGGAAACATTACAGCGTTTCTTTTTCTTTGCCGCCATTTAAATTCTCCTGATGCTCTATGATTTTATAGCACCACGACAGCAGTTGATCGTCCCGTTGGTTGTGACGCATGATGTTCACGATCCAACAAACCATACGGACATTGTCTTTTGTGTATCCTCGATCATTATTTATTCTGTCGAGCGAAGCGTTGGTTAGCTTGTGACCTTTACCATCGGCCAATAGCGTAAGCGGTTGGCCGCTAATTGGGCAGCCGCCACCTTGCTTTGAGTAAAGTCTTTTCAGAAAATCTATATTTAAATCGTAGTCGAGTTTCTTTTCTCGCACACGACGACGAACATGAGCCAGCATTTGAACGAAGTATGTATGCGGATTATTGTTTCTGTTGACACGACGACAATCTTTACAATGACCGAAAGGTTCACCCTCACGATTTTTCTTGCGGGCATCGGCACCCCTTCGAATGTAAAATCTGTCGTGGCTAAGAGTTCTTTTACATTTGTTGCATTTCTTCGTTGTCCCCAACATGTCCTTCCTGTTTTAGGAAGGCCAAGTAAAACTTAAGAAAGTCGTCGAGCCTTATGAGGCATAGGCTGTCGCCTGTCGTCATTCGGTTCTTTCGGTTTACCACGATGGGAACATCGGGTGAGTTAGATGTTTTAATGTTTCGTTCTGCTTGGCGCATAGCGTCGTGGAAGTTTAGTCTTTCCACACGCTTGGCTTCAATAAATAGTTCTGGCGTACCCAATACATCAGAACCTCCTGTCATCTTAACGTTCCCCCCACCAGATAACGGCGCTCGGAAACTACTCAGACCAGTGGCTGAGTTGATGTAAGCTGCAAGTTCTCTTTCGTACCCGCTTCCTTTTCGTTGGCTACTTGTCGTCAATCTATGTATCCCATTTTTCTTCGGCAGGGCTTACAGAAATAATGTAACTTCGGACGTTTTTGTTTTGAGCCACAATTTACGCAAGGCCGTGACCAATATTCTTCCTTTACGCGAACTTGATACTTGGCTCCGTCGAAGTCTTGAAGTCCTTCCCTCACTAGGATGCGCTTCAAAGTGTCTACACAACAACCAACTCTTTTGGCCATGTGCGAGTAAGTGTGATTTTGATGTTCATTTCTGAGCCAGATCAGGTCAGCATCTGAGATGCTAATCTGTTTTGGCATTTACACTCCTGTTCGTTATGCTTGGTGTATTATAAACAATAACTTTAAGTAACTTCAAGTAACTTTAGTATTGACTTTCCCAACAAACAGGATAAAATCGTCGCTGTCGGACGACCTGACAGAAGGAGTTACGACACCACCGTTGGTGGTTCGTAACGAAGACTGGCAGTTAGAGTTAAGACAGTTAGGCGACGATTTTACTTTTGAGCAAAAAGAAAAAATATAACCAATATAACCAGTTCTTGGAAGAAAGAGAGCGCCACCGAAATCGGCAGCGCTATCCAGAAGTTGCTCAAGCAGTCGATGAAGTAAGGAAATATTTTCCTAAAGCAATCGTAACAAAATTTACGCCGATGACAGAGGAACAACGTTTGAGGAAGGTAAAACTTCTTCAAGACCGAGCCACTCGCGAACAAGACGTGTTGGTCGTTGAAGTATCTCCGCAATCTCAGAAGGCGTCATAGATGACAAAGCCATGTCCTTTGCCTTTTGTTTCGTCGAATAGGAGGACACGACAATCTTCTCCTCAGTCTCATTGTGCTGCGCAAATCCAATCCACTGTACTGGGTCATGTAAATCCGTCCATTCTCGGACCTTGCCATACCTCACTTCCATCACCATATAGAGGCGGTGGTTGGGGGGTAACTTGCCTTCCAGAAGTGGCCACTTCGGATGTTCGTAGTTCCCGTCAAAAATACCCGCGTTTTGATTAGCCTGTTCTTCGTCACGAAAGACTTGGACAATTCGGATCTGTGTCTCCAAGACAGTCAACTGGTTTGTTGATCCCGCTTCACGACCAAACCCTTCGCCACTAGGTTTATTGGAATGGTGAACCATGATGACAGCGATACCTGAGTTACGCAACGTCATGGCCAGTTTGTTTATCTGACCCCATTCATCTGCTGAGTTTTCTTGCAACCCACTGTACGCAGATCTGATAGTGTCGATCACGACAACATCAGGTGCTGAATGTTTGATCCAGCCCTGTAGTTCCATCAATCCTTCCGCCGCTTTTAGGTTCATGTCCTTGTCTACGAAGGGCGTCCAAATGTTTAGCCGATCCTGTGCATCGCCGTGCATCTGTCGCAACTCTTGCAAACGTCGTGCAATCGTGGCCATTCCGTTTTCGAAGTCTAGGTACAAGACACGGGCAGGGGTTCCGATTTCAAATGGACCGAAATATCTGCGCCCTGCTGTAAGGGCAGCCATCGCGTTCTGTATAAATAAGGACTTGCCGTGACCAGAGTAGCCATGGACTTGAACAATCGTATTGCGAGGCAACCAAGGTTCAATCAGATATTCTTTTGCAGCAGCCTGTTCAATCAACTGATCTGCATCACGCATCTGGATCAATTTGTTTTTGCGTGGCTTTTCTTCATCTCGTGGCTTGCGAATGTACTCACCCTTGTCGTTAAAACGTTCGGGGTGGTTACGTCGTTCAGCCTGTTCGATGCTTGCACACGTCGCCTCAAACTCTGGGTCTGGTAAGCATTCATCAAAGAACTCATTCATAAATGCGTGACCACGAACTCGCAACTCCGCACCAAATAAACCATCGAGAATACACTCACTTATATATCTCATAACACGTTCGTTACGTGCATTGCCCATACCCGATGGAATTTTTTTTGTCGTAGGGAAATGTTCCAAGACATATTTTGCAGTCTTGTCCCATTCTGAAATCGTGTCTTCGGGGTTCAGCGGGGTGACATTTGTAAGATCCAGCTTGCTGAAAACAAAACTATCTGGTTCAGACTTGAGGCTCGGTTTCCAGTCTTTCCAAACTGGAACGTCATCCCAGTCCAGATAGGACGGTATCTCCCACGAATAATTTTTCGACGGCGGTAGTAATGCGTAACTACCATCGCCTCTAAAATCCAAGCCTTTTATTTTCGGCCAGTCGTGACCTACGCCGCCCACTTTTGGGCCACGCCTTACGCCGTCCATCGGACATTCAAAGTAAAGGTGGTGCCCTTTCTTTGTTTTCGCACGGATCGGGCTACTCATTCCGCTGTCGAGAGCAGCCTCCAATGCTTCTGGGTTGTCGCAGTCTACGACAACAAGCCCACTAATTTCGCCAGTCACTATAGCAAGTGCGTAATCTGGATTGTCTGTCCACCACTTCGTGATCTCGTCTTCGGTGGGTAATCGTTTCTGATATTCTTTCCATAAAACGGCAGGACGTTTAGTGTCCTGCCGAATTGGTATAATGCACCATCCTCGTTCGAGGTACTCAAGTGCATAGTCGAGATTAGTCTTTTCCATTCTCACTCCAGTGTAAAGTAATCGTCAATTTTAAGTTTAGGGTTGGCAGCTTTTAGTTTTTCCAAGACTTTGCTCGATACATAGTTACGCCTAATCCATCCATATGGTGCAGTCCTAGCCACATCTGTCTGCATGGCAACTTCAGACGCCCCCCCACAATCAGAAATTAGGGCTTGTACGTTGAGCTTAGTCAATATTTTCTCCTTTTTACTTGCGAACGATTATAATATACTATACAACTTAAGTTGCCGCAAGACCCCTATCGGACAATGCGCAGGGGTAGAAAGGAAAAATATGATTGAAAGCAGCGAATGGTCTGGCTTTAACGTTGACTTCGGTAAAGCTACGCCCAGTACCAAAGATGTTGGTTCAGACGCAAACGAACTTGTGAAAGAACTACAAGAAGTCACCCAGCAACTGGAAATTTTAGCCGCTCGTAAAGAACAAATTGAAGACGAGATTGCAAGATGGTTTCCAGAAACAGAGGGAAAACACGAAAAACATTTTGATGGTTTTACCATAGAAGTTTCTCGTACATCACGTTGGCTTTGGGACAAAGATGTATTGTCTGATTTGTTCGATAACAAACCATTGCCAACACATATAACGCGAAGACTTTCTGTAGATAAACGGAAGTTTCAAAAACTCACTAAGTCTGAGCAGGACGAGCTAATTCCAGCCCTTACAAAGAAGTTGGATAAAGCCAAGGTAAAGGTGACTAATAATGTTTAATTTTCAAAATACGAGTACGCTAATGGCTGATGGACCGACGAAAGTTCTTCTGTATTCACACCATGGATACGGAAAGACATACCAGTGTCGTCATTATGAGAAGCGATATGGCAAGGGTCTGATTATTTCTGGTGAAAGCGGACTTAAATCTATCGAAGATGTCTCAATCGACTACGCTCCATTTCATACGTGGGACGGTGAACACGATCCTAGCAATGGAAAGTTTAGTTTCCGTGGGATTTGCTCAATGATTAACAGCAAGGAGTTTAGGTCTGCGGGTTATAAGTGGATTGCCTTAGACAGCTTGACTGAGTTGTCGGAGAGGTTGCTTGAGCATCTTGAAGAAGAGCATAAGCACAACAACAACGGCTTCGAGAAATGGGGTGACTACTCACGCCTGTTGATTGGAACGTTGAAGTGGATACGTGACTTGGACATGCACGTCTACGTGACGTGTCTTGCTGCCGAAGAACAAGATGCCAATGGGGTTACTCAATACTGGCCACATGTAAAAGGGCAGAAAGTATCCAAGCAGATCCCTGCACTCTTTGATCATGTGCTTGCGGGCGTTCGTGTTACCGAAAAGGACGACACAGGAATGCCTCGCGTTACAAGATATGTGGCTACTGATGAAGTTAGTGGTTGGCACGGAAAGGTTAGAGATCCTCGTAATGTGTTGAAGCCTTATGAAAAGTGCAACGACATCACCGAACTGTTGGCACGTATGGCCGCCGACGACACTAAACAAAAATTTGAAGGAAAAGGAAAAGCAGCATGAGTGGCTTTACATTTGAAAACTTAGACCTGTCTAATGTACAGGAAGATATTCGCCCATCAAGACTAAATAGCGGCGATCATCATGTAAAAATAACGGAAGCAGCGCTTGAAAATTACAAGTCTAAATCGGGCGGGAATGCTGCTCGTGTAAACGTTACGTTTCAGACACCTGACGAGCGAGGTATTATAAGTGAGCGTTACAATGTTTTTAATCCAAGTGAAAAAGCAACTGAGATAGGTCGATCTCAATTAAAGAGTTTGTTGCTTGCAGCAAAACATCCATCACCAGACATGCCCAAAGACGTCAGCACAATGATCGGTCTTGAGTTAATGGTTGGTGTGGGACTGGGAAAGCCATTCACAGGCAATGATGGAATGCAAAAACAATTAACTGAAGTGAAACGCTATATGCCGCTGGAAAATGGAGCCGACACTGGCAGCGACACGTCCGACCCAACAGATAATGGTGGTGACGAAATACCATTTTAACCTCCCAAGGTAACTGAGGGGCGTTCGCGCCCCTCTTTTTTGAGGCAGCAAATGAAAATAAAAACAGCAGATGATGTTGTGCTTGCGATTGACGAAGGCTACGACAATGACAAACGAGAGAAGGCCAGAGAATACATTGGTGCGTCAATTATCGGAAACTCCTGTGATGCCGCAATCGCTTTCAACCTCCGTGGATTTCCAAACGTTGAGCCAGATCCTCGCCTCAAGCGTATATTCAGCTTGGGCCACATCATCGAAGAATTAGTTGTAGACGATTTAAAGAAACGAGCAGACGTCCGCGTTTGGGAAGTTGATGGGCTGACACAAAAGCAGTTCTCACACCAAGCGTGGGGCGGTCACATTGTTTGCCACATGGATGGTCATATAGAATTAGATGACGGTGTCGTGCGTGTACTTGAAATCAAGTCCATGAATGATGCGTCCTTCAATAAATTTAAAAAGGTGGGAGTGAAGAGATCCCACCCACAATATTTTGCACAGGTTCAAATGATGATGGGCATGAGCGAAATGACAGAAAGTTTGTTCATAGCCATGAACAAAAACAATTCAACTTACCACGCGGAGATTGTAAAATATGACGAGTTTGAATTTGCGCACATCAAAGAGCGCATCGAAAGGGTTATCCTCGGAGAGGTGTCCCGTATTGCCGACGACAAATCGGACTGGAGATGTCGCGGATGTTTCAAAAGAGCAGTTTGTTGGGGGGAAATCGAGGTCGAAGCTAAGTGTGCGCGATGCAAAAATAGCGTGGCACACCCTGATGGATACTGGCACTGCAAGATCCACGACACAGAAGGGCGAGAAGTTTGCGACCAATATCAGGAATACAAACCCAAGCCCAAGGAATAGTCCAATGATAGACAGTCTAATGAAAAAATTTATTGATGTTTCAGAAAAAAGGTCTGACATATTAAAGAAAATCAAGGACTTAGAGAATGACATTCTAAGTATTACTGAACGTATTGAAGAGATTAAATACGATCAAGAGATGCAGCCAACAGAACGGATTGATGCTCACAGTAAAGCAAGGGATAAGCGCAAGCGTGTTCGAACTGAGATTGCTGAAATGGAACATGAGGCTCGTATGTACGACGCACAAATAGCAAAAATAAAAATGCAGATAAGGGTAGAAGCAAATGGCAAATAAAAGAAACAACATTCTTGATGTCGCGAAAGAAAAAATCAACGGCGAAAGGGCTGATGATTATGGCGATGCCTACGAAAACTTCGAGAGAATTGCAGAAGGTTGGAACATTATTTTACGACAGGTGCTTCACGACAAGGGTTATTTCGATGCGAAAGATGTCGGGCTGATGATGATGTGGATGAAGATGGCAAGGCTAATGCACAAGCCAACCGACGATGGATTTTTGGATATAGCTGGTTATGCCGCCCTCTCTGCGGAATGCGTAGACAGAGAAGGCGAACGAACACTGTCGAAAATATTAAGATCCGATACCAAATGATACACATCTAAATTGAAAGTGTAGGTGGGGTGCTTCTTCAGCCATTCTTTCTGCATCTCTTTTTAGGTACTCACACTGGTCAGTATTATACAAAGCATTGGAAGCTACAGTTGTGCAGCCAATGGTTGGGTTTGAGAGATTGCATATTAAAAGAAGTGCTACATACAGCTTACTCACCTACTTTCAAAACAAGATTTGGAGATGGGGTCCATCTGTAAAAGGAGTACGTCCTTGCGATCTTCTAAGGTCAACGTATTCGTTGTACGCTTTCTTTGTGTCGCCACTATACTCACACAAGTCTTTGATATGCCAAGCGCTACCCCATTGTAGCTTTGGTCGGTCGCCACCGATTTCTTGCATGGCCTCTTTCATGGCATCTACTATTTTAAAATAGTACGGCATCTCCCAGACGACGTCTGACCCCTGATAAGCCACACAATCTATAGCGTGTGAATAGCCGTCTTTGAGGCGATCCCATTCGAAGTCCCAGTCAATCAGGTGGTAAGACTTTTTGGTTTTGGATCTGCCGTTCCTTATATTTTCCATCTGCTCTGCTAGAGTTCTGGTTCCGCAAGTAATCCCGAAATCGACAGGGCTTTTTTCTAAAGCTCGGTGCGCGACATCAACCAGTATTGGATGAACTCCGTTTAGTCTGTCGATACTTCTGCTACCAAATTTCCAACTCATTTTAGTTTCCTCATTTCAATGTAAAGTCGCCAACAGTTGACGAGTGTGTTAATGCTGACCATCGTCAGCAGGACTATTTGCCAAGGTTCCATTATTTCTTGAAGAACTTCGCGGCTTGTCGTGACGCAAAGCTGGCCGAAATTATTATTCCCAAGGCGGCTTTATACCAGTCAGGACAGGCATCTAAGGCTTGAAATCCGTTCTCCACGACAGTCCTCCCCCAATCCCCCGCAAATGCGAGACATAATGGGATCGCGAAAATTATGGCGTACATTTCGTCTTTCCATGAATGGTTCGAACCTTGCGCCATGATCTTCTCCCAGTCCGCTTCGCTTGTCGCACGACTGACCATGATCTGAGCTTCCGCCTCTGCACGAGCTACCTTTGCTCTTGTTTCTGCGGCTTTCTGTTCAACCTTGCCGCTGACCCAAGTTCCAACCAAAGAGGTGACTGGTCCTAATATTTGTCCAATCATTTCTCACTCCCTAACCAAACGGCGAACGCGCCAGTCATGGCACCGCTCACGACAGAGATCATTGCGGATTGTTGAGTTGAGATGTCTTCGAGTGAAATTCCCCACTCAATCACACGAATGTACATTACTGTCATTACTGCCATCATCAGCCTTGGCAGTATTTTCCATGCTAATATTTTTTCCATTGCAACGGCCATTAGTTCCAGTTTCCTTTCCAACTAGCTTGCCATGAGTTACCGCCGCTGCCCGATGATCTTCTGGGTTCGCCAGCTATGCTGTCTACAATCCCCTCACGAGCCGCTCTTATGCCGCCCACGATAGGGATACGCCCTGCTGCGGTTCTTATGGCTGTTCTTTCTTTTGCGTTACTCTCAGAGCCATCCATGATGCCTCCTGCGATCTGCATCCCACCCATCACATCGCCGAATGATGGACCGAGTAACGTTTCTGCGAAGCGAACTTGTCCGTATGCTCCGTTGTCTGCCTGAGTTACGGCACTGTGCATGACATCGAGCATCAAGCCGAAGCCACCCATGGCGATCATTCCTTCAGCATACCAACCCAAGAAGTCATTCTCATCTCCATGTATCTTGTCGTCGTAGCCAAGTGTCTTGAGAATGTTTCTGTCGCGTGTTGCCATACTGCGCTCATCTTCTCCGCCGCGAGCCTGTACAACATCTTTGATGGCCAGTGCGCCCATACCGAATGCAGGGCCGAGTGTCGCAAAGTATGCGAGCGGTCTGACGTTCCCTTTCGCTGCCTCTTTGAAGACATGGCCAGTAAGTCGTGTCATCATTAGCGGGAACGATTTAAGCTGGAATATCAGAGATCCCCATGGCGTCTGCGCCCAAAGTGGGTTGTCGTTGGGGTTCGGCTGGAAGATTGCGTCGTCTGCAAACTTGATAATACCCATGCGAACCAGACGATCCTGTTCGTCTGTAAGTTCACCACCCATTGCTGCACCAATATCTACGTCTTTGTGCGCCCCTCGTGGGTATGCGAAGTCGCCCAGACCGTAGTTGTTAAGGAAACGCACCGCAGTTTTGTACTGCACAGGCTGACCTGACATGTCCGCGCCTTCTTTATAATAATCTCTAGCTCGGCGCTGCATTGTTTTCAGTGCCTCGAAGCCAGTAGCTCCTGCAATCTGACGGTTCATATCCGTCCATGGTGTCAGCATAGTGACGTTGAAGAATGCGTTGGACAGTTTATTATCAACAGCCCCATACATATGAACCATTCTTTCGTGGACAATGTTCTCCATTGCTACGCCAGTATCGTGTATGAACTGCCTATAGTGTTTGTCTTTCGCCCAGTTTCCGACGCCTTTACTCCAGTCAGTGAAAGATCCAGATCGAATAATTGGTAATGCAATGTCACCAAGTGATGTCAGTGTCGTGAAGCCAAGCAGGGTTACGTTGTTGAATGATCTCATAAACTTACTGAAACCCATGCCAGACTGGTTGCCGTGCATTGGTTTTTTCTGGGCAACGCGCATTGCGTTCTCAAGAAAGTCTATATCCTTTGGTGTGATAGCTGGCTTGTTTCCGCTGTAATCTACAAGCGCACCAGCAATCGCGTCAGCACGTTTTTTGTAAGCCATCGGGATGCGGCCTGTTGCGTCTTTTGGCGCGACATCTTCAAGCATTTTTAATACGGCTGGTTTGCCACCCTGTCCGTTTATTTCTGCAATAAGTTTATCTACAAACTCATTTGCCTGATCTTCGCGGCCAGTGAACGGCATACGTGTCGTCTCTCGAAGGGCAATACTTTCCATCGAGCCACTGTCAGACAAGGCTCTACGCTCAAACATAAACTCTTTGTTTGTCGTGAGGAGCTTTACGATACCAGCTTTTCCGCCAGTGACTGCTGTCATGTAGTCGTAGAAAGCATGATCGCGTACACCCAGCTTATCGGCATGAGCCATCTTACGAGATGAGCCTTCAAAGTATTTGATTAACAGAGCTTCAAGATCACCTTCGAGGTACTCTTCTAGCTCTTGCATCATTGCAGGGTATTTCTCTAGTTCGATGACCCGCGACAGCGCAGCATCCATTTGAGGCTCGCGGGAACCGCCGTGCATAGGGATGAATGCACCGCCTTCACCTTCTTCTGTAAGGCGGAGATACATGTTCTCGGCAAGCTGAATAGGGTCTGTTGCATCAGGATTAACTTCACCACGATCAGCCCTTTCATATTCAAAATACCTTGCCATTTTTTGGATAAAGTCATCTTTGTTTCTCCTCATCTTTTCTGCATCCCAAACTTGAGGGAGATAGTTTTGACGATTACCGATACGCAAGCCCATGCGAACCATTGATCGGCGCTCATTGTCGAGAGTAGATCTGATCTTATTCCAGACAGCTTTCTCTTGGTCTGTTAAGGCTGCATATTGGCGAGACGTGTCGCCGTATCGTAGAGCCTTTACGATACGCTTGTAGCTTGCGGGCTGATCTTGAAAAGCATTTGCTGTTGCGCGTCTACTCCAAGCGCGTACCTTACCGTCTGCATCAGGTAAGGCGCGGAGCATGTGGTGAATTGGAAAGTATTGCTTTGCAAAGCGCTGATGCACATCTGGGAAAACATTCTTGTACCAGTCAGACAGCCATGTCAGACCCATGTCATCCATACGTTCGGACTGGCGCTTGAGCCATGTAGGTGCTGAGAGCTTGCGGACTGCCTGTTCTTCTTTAGCATCAAGTTTTCTGCCCCGCAGCATAGACATAATTGCGGATGTCGTGGGTGCATTTACACCCTGTAGTTCTGCTGCTTCTCCAACTGCACCAGCATTGACCGCCGCAACAGATGGGATCTTAGTATCCTGTAAACTCTGTACGAGGCTGCCAGTCATGCCACGAGGCATTGCTGTATCGAGAGAATAGAACAGGCGCGTGTCGTGCTGATCAAACTCATCCGCATTAACGTGCTTTACATTCGCAGGATTGAATACGGTCAGCGCATCAAACTGCGTTGTGCTTGCTTCATACGTCTCGTTTGTAAATGGGTTAAGTTCTGTACCTTCAATCGGTGCTGTGTTTTGATGAGTAGATCGAATGCCGTCGATACCGACATCTTCCATTATATCCACTAACGTGTTTTGAGGGCGCTGATGGCTATCGCCGTAGAAATTTCCCTCTTGAACCAATCTTAGCAATCTTTTGTATGCAGCGTCGCCAGTGAATGGCCTTGTAGCAAAGGCTTCCATCGCTCCTGCAAGCATGTCTGCACGAGCGTTCTCAATCATTGATGGATGCTCAAGTATTGCGCGGATAATTGCGGGCATATTGCCGTTATCATCAGGTGAAAAGGTGGCTGTTTTCCTAAAGTCAATCGGGTTCTGCACTCTGACAAATGTTGGAATAACTGCGGCTTCAAAACGAACGCCCATCTCAGTCAGAGCATTGGTCATCTCGACAACTTCTTCGAACATTTCGTCTAGCTCTTCTTTTTTCCTAGCTGAGACTGTGTTGTTAGGAGAATATTGCGCAGAAATAGACGCTTCTTTTCTTGCTCTTGAGAGTGTCATTCTTAGGTGGAACAGATCCTCTGCCATCATCGCGGCCTGATTGCCCTCACTTTCGTTTAGAGCCTGAGTGTTTACCAGTTCGTCAATTTGACGTTCCATGGCCGCATAGGTTGGTGTCTGTGCGTACACACCGTTCGCCATATAACTGTTGTTAGTAAGGTAAACTCCACGACCAACCTGTCCGTCACGGCTTGGTTCGAGGACAACGTTAGGATTGGTGTCTTTATCAAAGACATGGCCAACTGGTGTCCCATGATAGAACTCCACGAATGTGTCGCTCTCTTCATCATACGACAACCCTTTGGCAACAAACTTTCTGATCTTAGCCAACCGAGCGGCTGGGGATGCAGCGATATGATCTGCGACAGCAGCGTGTGCGTGTTCTGCTGGTAGAGAAGGATGTCTTCGAACTACACTTTCCATCGGGCGTTTGTTTGGATTATCAAACATATCGCCGTATAAGAATAGTCGTCGGAACTGCTGCTTAACATCGTTACGGCCAACCAGTCCGTTTATGAGATATGCCACATATTCTAGTGCGCGATCCAGCGCCTGAGAGAACGCGCCTTTTAGTCGTAGGTTTCCGAGATTGTTTTCGAGAGCGCCTTCAAGCACACCGCCTTTTGTGACCCGATCAGCCATATATTCTGCAAGGCTTTCGGCAAACCATTCTTCAGCCAACTTATCTTCAAGTGGCTCCAACATGGTGTCTGAATATTTACCAGAATAGGCAGCTTGGATACGCTTTTTAGTGTTGTCGGTGGACAAGCGATACGCTTCGCGGATCGCGTCCATGTCCTGTAGTTCGAGAGAGCCAGATCTTACGACCATATGACCGATTTCGTGCATGACCTGTAGCGGTGATGACTGACCTTTTGTGAGGCCAATAGTCATACGACGCAGATCTGTACGCATCTTCTTAAACTCAGGGCTTCTGAAGTCTGCAAATCCACTTGCTGCATCAGATGATGGATCGACGCCAGCGATCTTTGCGACATCGTCAAGCGACATAACATTTGTATCTTCGAGAGCCTCCCTCTGGGTTTTGCCCAACAGGTTAATCATACGATATGTCATCGTGCGCATAGCGTGTTGTGTCTGAGGATCTCTATGCGTCATGTAGCTCAAGATTTCTCGAACATTTGCACGGGCTGCGGGCGGAATACCGTCTGATTGCGCCACGCCTGTGTTGTCGGCCATCTCTTGACCGATCTTTGTCTTGAGCATGGTTGGCCGAATAAGAGGTAGCCCTTCCTTTTTGAGCGCCCTATTGGTTTCACGACGACGGATTTCGTAGATGGCCATCTTGGCTGTGTCGTTGTCGTTACCTAAAGAGTTTAACAGTATGCTTTCTAGCTCATCGCCTTTGGCAGACTTTATTTCTTTTGATATTTTTACTTTCTCTGCGGGGAGAGGCCGCGCTCTGTTCTTGGCCAAAA
>MDTA01051383.1_pt1 | contig 18790 bp, 14 predicted proteins | sample 811151 | NCBI WGS metagenome assembly MDTA01 (sample SAMN05326648, study PRJNA326480) | marine metagenome | isolation source: seawater | place: Indian Ocean: South | collected 2010
CTTCGCGCTGGCCGTCGGCCAGCACCCGAAGGCCGAGGAGATCCTCCTGAAGTATCTCGATGACGGCGACAACCTCGTGAAGCTGCAGGCCGTGAAGTCGGTTCAGGCTCGAGGCATGACCAAGGCGATGGTCAAGCTGAAGTGGCTCCTGGAGTACCGGCAGACCGCCGTGCGGCGCGAGGTGGTGCGCGCGGTGATCTCCATGGTCGATCCCAAGGAGCCCAAGATGTTCGAGGTGTACCAGAATCGGCTCTACGCGGATCAGGACGCTGAGATCCAGCTCATGTTGGTGAACGCACTTGGCCACTACCCGGACAACAACCTCCAGGCCTCAGTGGTAGGCTTTGCGGTGACCCTGAGGAGCGTCAAGGTGAAGCTTCGCGCCCTGGAGATCCTCGGCGACTCGACCGACGCAAACGCCGTTGAGCAGGTGATCCGAGGCCTCTTCGATCGCGACAAGAAGGTCAAGATGGCGACCCTCGACTGCATCGAGAAGATCGCGGGCAACTCGCCCCAGAGCGCCATCAAGGCCATCCGCGAGTTTCTCAAGCAGGAGAGCGATCCGGAGCTCATCAAGCGGGCTGAGACCGTGATGGAGAAGATCTAGTCGGGCGCAGCCTGCTCGATCAGCGACAAACAAAAAGGCCCCTCACGATCGCTCGTGAGGGGCCTCTTTCGTTCTCGTGGCAGGCGCCGCGGGCTACTCTTCCTTACGCAAGGTAAAGTCAGCGCGATCTTCCTCCGAGATGGTCTTGTCACGATCGTACTCTTCATCGTCAACGGTCTCGAGTAGATCGGCGTCCATCTCAGCGCCTTTCATAAACCATTGAGTCTCAGAGAAACCACCACCAGCGGCCTTCTCGCGACGACGACGGGAACGCGGCAGCGGCTGAGCAGCGGCCTCCGGCTCTCCTCCACCATCGGCGGCGTTATCCTCAGCAGCGGCCTCAGTCGCCGCGGCCATCAGCTCAGGCGGCAAGGTCTGCATGACGACGGTTGCCGGCTCGTCTTCGTTGTCGGAACTCATAATCTTCCCCGGTAGGTCCATGTTCATGTCGGCGCACGCGGCGGCCAACTCGGACATCATGGAAGGGCTGAAAGGCCCCTGTCAAGGTGCCGCGAGACGGTTGTTGCGAGCCTGCAACACCTGGGTTTAGGGTGCCGCCTCGAGGAAGGCACATAATGGGACCCTCCATGTCGACACCTGATACACCCCAACCCCTCCAGGATCACACCGGGAGCCAACAGCGCCTGAGCGCTATCGCGCTTGTAGCCGCGCTCCTCGTCGGCGCGAGCACCGCCGTGTGGGGATGGCCCGGCGCTTGGCTCGCGACCGCCGCGCTGCCCGCCGTGCTCCTCGGCCTCTCAGCGGCGCACATCGCCCACTCGCGCTTGAGCGGGGAGCGCCTGCGCCTGGGCTTTATTCTCATGGGTTTTTTTCTGGGCTCCATCAGCGCCATCGGATCGGTCGCGTTGATGCGCGCAGCGGCGCAGCCGCCCGAAGTGAACCTGAAGTTCACACGAACGCTGAACGTGCCTCCGGATCTGGTCTGGGAGTCGGTCGCGGAGCCCCTGATGTGGACACGATGGGACGCCTCTATCGGCAACCTTGAGACCGGGACGACGGCCACGAAGCCCGGCGCTCGATATCCATCGACCATGCTCCTGCACGCCCAGCCCATCCCGACCACCCACGTCCTTGAGGAGCTTGAGGAGCAGCGGTTGATTCGATGGGCGATTGAGCTTCAGGAGGGCACGAAGCTCAGGGACCTGTCGATCACCCTTCGCCTTGAGCCCGTCGGCCAGACGACCGTCGCGACCTACGAGGTTGGCTACCTGATGCCCGAGGTCCTGGTCCGCGGACTGATAGGCGCCGCCCTGGCCGATGACTTTGAGAACGCGAGCGAGGCGAGCCTGCGGCAGCTCGATGAGCTCATTGAGGACAACCTCTCCAACTGAATCCGGGCGACCACCCACGATCTATTGACCAGATGGGAGCGACCAGCGGAGTCTGGGCGACGTCGAGGAGCGAGATGGCCAAGTCGAGTTCTAGCGGTAATGAGCGTCACCCGGGCACCGTCTCCGTGCGGAGCGCGCCGTCTGTGTTGCGAGGCATCGCCCTGCTCCTCGACCTGGTCCCTCTGCTCCTGCTCACGGTCGCCCTGAGCAGCTCGTGGCTGTCCACCTCAGCCCTTCAAGAGACCAGCAGCTCCTGGAACGCCATCGATCGTATCGTCGACCTGGTGAACCACGACCCTTCCCTGGTGACGAGCCCCCTGATCCTGCTGGCGTGTCTCTTCGTGCTCTGGAGCGTCGTGAGCACCGTGAAGCTCGGCGGGACCCCGGGTCAGCGGCTGTTCCGATTGGTCGCCTGCACAGCACGCGGACGCCACCTGACCTGGCGCCGCGCCGCCCTCCACGCGACCTTGGCCGTGCTCACCACTCTGCTCGCGGGTCTGGGACCCTTATGGAGCCTGGCCGACCCCGAGCGGCGGACGCTCTATGATCGGGTGGCTGGTGTCCTGATCATCCACGAGCCCCAAGAGTAGGGACCCGAGTTCCCCCAGGTCAGAGCGGTCCATTGCAAGCGACCCGCGTCAGAGGATAGAACGGACGTCTTATGGTGGACTCCGCGACGGCCGAAATGACCTGCTCCACGTGTGGGATGACCCTGGAGCCTGGACAGCGATTCTGTCCTGGCTGCGGAGCTATGGTGCTGAACACGACGGAGCTCAAGAATCCGGATCTTGCGATGATCGGCAAGGTCGTCGCCAACAACTTCCTGCTCCAGGCGGTGGTCGGAACCGGGGCCATGGGGACCATCTATCGAGCCGAGCAGAAGTCCCTGGGAAAGACCGTCGTGATCAAGCTGATCCACAAGGACATGCTCGACGACTCCACGCTGGCCTTGCGATTTCACCGAGAGGCACGCGCGGCCAGCCGCCTCAACCACCCCAACTGCATTCAGATCATCGACTTCGGCGAGATGAAAGATGGGCGGCTCTACATCGCCATGGAGCATGTGAGCGGCCAGGACCTCGCGCGGGTGCTCTACGAAGACTACCCGCTGCCCCCTGGTCGGATCATCCACATCATCCGACAGGTGTGCATGGCCCTCGATGAGGCTCACGCCAACGAGGTCCTTCACCGGGACCTGAAGCCCGAGAACATCATGGTGGGCGACCGCCGGAACATGAAAGACTTCGTGAAGGTGCTCGACTTCGGCATCGCCAAGCTCATGGACAGCCAACAGGGGAGCAACCTGCAGACGCTCTCGGGGACCGTCTGCGGAACACCCGAGTACATGAGCCCCGAGCAGGCGCGAGGCGACGATATGGACGCCCGCTCCGATCTCTACAGCGTCGGTGTGATGCTGTATCAGCTGCTGACCAACCGCATCCCTTTTTCGGGCGACAACGCGCTCACGGTGATGACCAAGCACCTCACGGAGCCCCCGACCGACCCTTCGGAGATCTTCCCAGAGGCTCACCCAGCCCTGTCCGCTCTGACCCTCCAGCTGTTGTCCAAGCAGCCTGAGCACCGCCCGCCGAACGCCCTCGAGGTGGCCCTGGAGCTCGATCGCATCGGGCGCGGGATCCTGGCTGACGAACACCACCGTCAGCGAGGCGAACCCCATACGGTTGAGACCCCGAAGGCGCGGGCCTCGCGCGGGGCGGTCGCGCCCCGACCCACCCGTCAGGAGCTCAGCGCATCCACCGCGTCCGTTCGACCGTCGAGCAACAGCGATAGAAGCCGACTTGGGGTTCAAGAGGTCTTGACCCAGGATCTAGAGCCGGCGCCTGCACCCACGCCGCGCTCTCGGCCGATATCGACCTCCTTTACCCGTCAGCCGGAGCCAGGCGGCGGCTCCAAGGCGGCCCTGTGGCTGCTGATCGTTCTCGCCGCGGGCGCGGTGATCCTGGTCGCGTCGATCTTCATGGGTGACGACAAGGGAGCCGAGCCGCCACCAGCTGAAGAGCGGAGCGCCTTAGATCAGCTCCACCCGGAGGAGCTGACGGCCGATGAAGATCTGATCGCCGTGGGATAGGGGCACGGGCTCCTTGAGGCGAAAATAGGTACCGTTTCGGCTGTCCAGATCGCGGAGCATCACCTGCTCTTCGCGATACTCAATCCGTGCGTGATTGCGGCTGATGAAGCGGTCCTGATCGAAGTTGAGGTCGCAACCCTCCCGACCGATGGTCAGGACCGGGTCGGACGTGCACAACGCGAGCCCCACCTTCTTTTGGCCCAGGAGCTGGGCGACACGGTAGCCCCACGCCTCCACGGGCGTCCCGCAGAAGATCGCAGCGTCAGTGCCAATGTAGACGGGATGGGGCTGGTGATGTTCAAAGATCAGGACCTGTTCGCCGCACAGGAAGATCTCTCCGTGATTGATCGGCACCGCCTGTTGGATCCGCGCGAAGGTGCCGTTGAGGCTCCCCTCATCACGCACGTACAGACGCCCGCCCTCGTAATAGAAGGTGGCGTGCTCGGGCGACACCGTTGCGTCCCCTTCGAACAGGATCTCGCCGCGCTCCCGACCGACCGTACGCTCCAGCCCATCGAGGGGAAATACCCTTCCTTCTCTCCCTTCACCTCGGACCAGGCGTAAGCGCGCCCGCTGCACAGGCGTTGCGCTGTCATGAAAGATGCTCTCCGCACGTGCGGACGCTCCCGGGGGGTGCGAGGGCTCGCCGCAGTAACCGCAGAAGCGGTGGGACGCTTTGAGCTGCTGACCGCAAACAGTGCAATTCATCGGTGATCCGGGCCTTGGTCTCTAGGAATACTAGGAGCCCGACGGAAAGGCCGTCAACCGGCTCACGGCAACGACCGGTCCAGAAGGGAGCGAGGATCTCCGCTGGTCTCGATGACCTGGAGGGCCGCAGCCGCCTTTGGACCACCAAGTCGGCGCAGGGCCTGTGCCGCCTGACGAGCCACCTCTACCGACGGATCCTCGAGGAGATCGGTCAGGGGGGATACAAGCCCAGGGTGAGTCGCGGAGACGCTCTGGACCGCCGCGATCCTCACCCGCGTCGACGGGGATCGCAGGAGCGGCTCCAGCGCCCCCTCAGCCTGCGCTCTCGAACATCGGCCCGCCGCCGCCGCGAAGGCGACGAGAGCGCCCGCGCTGCCGCTCTCATAGGCCGCGGGGCGCTCGGCCGGACCGTGAGTCTTCACCAGCCTCTCCAGGAGAGTCGCCTTCAGACGAGCCGCGGAGCGCCAAAGCTCGGCGAGAGCCTCACCTTCAGCGCCTCCGAGCGCGCGGTCGAGGGCATCGTGGAGCGCGACCTGGAGGTCAGAGTCGGGCTCGGCCGCGAGGAGATGAGCGAGCAGCGCGATGGCGCGGCGCGACTCGGGGGTCTGGGGACCGGGCACGAGCGAACGCTCAAGGATAGGACGCAATCTCCCCGCGAGACGAAGGGCCCATTCAGCCCGCTCCTCCTTGGTGAGGCCGGTCAGGCGCCAGGTCTCAGGTAAGCTCAAACCTGGCCGTCCCGTGAGCGCGCCAAGCGCGTGGCGGGCCAGCTGACGGTCATCCACCCGACCCGCCCGCAGATAGCGCTGATCGAGACGCTGGAGAAACGCCTCGCTGGACTCGCGAGTGGCGACCCACTGGGCGCTCAAGACGGTCGCCGAGATCAGAGCAGCCGGATCGGGAGCGCCGCTGGCCAATCGCAGCTGATTCAGATCGATCAGGCGGGTGTACGGTTCGAAGCGCTCTGGGGGCGGCGCTCCGGAGGCTCGACTGGCGAGGACCCGAACGAGGAGGTGAGGCGCGGGACCCACCCCCGTCACGAAGGCGTCGAAGAGAACGCGTCGAGCCGCCTCTGAGGAGGAGCGACCCAGAGCCCACAGAGCGATCTCTGACTCTCCAGCGAGGGTGGAGCGCAGGGCCTGGGCGAGGGGCGGCACCGCTTCATCCCGATCCATGTGAGCCAGCGCCCAGAGGGCCGCCTGGCGGGTGCGGATCCCCTGTCTCCCCGCGAGCTGAGACAGGACCCGGACCGTGTCCGCGTGGGGGTAGTGTGCCAGCGCCAGAGCGACCATGGGGTGGTGCGTCGCGTGCTCAGCCCCGGTGAGCGCGAGGAGCTTCTCCCGGGCCGCGGTACCGCCGACCCGACCGAGAGACCAGATCACGTTGTACTGGAGTTCCCGAAGCGATCGAACAGCAGGACCGACCTCGCGCAGGGGTCGGGTGTCATCGAGCGCTCGAATCAGAGGCTCAGCGCTGGAGTCGCTCCCTATAAAACCGAGGATGACGGCGGCGTGCAGCCGCGACATGCCGTCCCCGTGCTCCAGGATCCGCGCCAGGGCCGGCACCACACCCACAGGCCGAGTGAGACGAAGCACCTCAAGGGCGCGAGCGCGAAGCGCGGCGTCCGTCCCTTGCAGCGCCGCCAGCAGCACCTCAAGCGCTCGGCTCCCGAGCTTGTCGAGATGGGCCTGCGTGTCCGGCGTTCGGGCCAACTCCCAAGACAGGGCTTGTGCCTGCTTCAGGTAGAGATCGACGAGCAACCTGCGATGTACGGGAGCGCGCCGGCCCTGGGCGAGAGCCAGCGGGCGAAGGACCCTCTCGATCACGCTCAGACGGTCCGTCGACGCGGCCAGGTTCAAGAGCCTCCGCCCCGCGCGCTGGACGTGGCCACCGGAGCTGCCGTCCCGAACGAGCTCCACGAGCAGTCGCTCCTCGCGAACCGTATCCGCCAGCTCCCGATAGAGCCCGGCGAGCTTCAGTCTCAGATCGTCATCTCGAGGGTTCATCCGCAGGGCCTCTCGCCACGCGCTCGCGGCCCGCTCACGATCGCCCAGACCCAGGCGAAGCTCCCCCACCCGCGCCTGACCCCGCGGGTCCTCGGGCCGAAGCGTCAGGGCGGACTCCATCAACTCCAACGCCGTCTCATGATCCTCGATCGCCTTGGCGAGCTGCGCCGCTTGGTGCAGGGCATCGCTCGCGCCCGACGAGTCCAGCGTTGCGATCTTCCGGAGAAGCGCGATGGCCCTGGGGAGCTCTTGAGCCTTGACGGCCAGATCGACCTGAAGATGGAGAAGCTCCAGGTGATCCGGGAACCGCTTCGCCAGGTCTGCGACCCCGCGCTGGGCCTCCTCAAGCCTTCCCAGATGAAGGCGCAGATGGGACAGGAGCAGGCCAGCGGAGAGGTCTGGTTTGGCGCCGGCGGTGCGCGAGGCGAGCTCTTTGAGGCGAGCGTTCAGAACTCCCGACCTCTTCCAGAGCAGGAGAAGCTGCTTGCGGGCCCCATGACGCCGGGCGGCGGCCCGTGGATTCGTCTTCGCGTCGCGACCCAGTTCAAGCAGACGCAGCCAGAGCTTCATGGCCTGCTCCCGATCGGACGCCGCAGCCTGCGCCGCATACCAGCGGGCCGCGGCCTCAAGACACGCCACGTTCTCTGGTCCGGCGGCGAGCGCGGCCTCGAACGCGACTCGCGCCTCCTCATGAAGTCGATGGTCCGCGAGCACCTCAGCGTAGAGAAGATCGCCGGCCCCAGAGGCTCGACCCAGCTTGCGAAGCTTACGCCAGGCGCGCTTGGCGCCCTCGGGGTCTCCCGACTCCCAGAGATGCTCACCGAGACCAATATGGTGGGCGGGTTCACGGGGCTCCAGCTGGATCAGTCGGCCGAAGCCCTCTCGAATGCGCGTGACGGAGGCCCCTCTCGCGTAGGTGATCATCATGGAGATCGCCCGTTGCCATACGCCAGGGTCCCGACGGGATGCGCGAGTGACCCGATCGAGGCCCTTGAGGCCGCGGCTGACGTGACCTCGCCGGAAGAGCTCTTCGGCGTAATCGAGACCATAGCGAGCCTCTCGGGGAGCCGCCCGGATCAACTCCCGGTAGGCCGCATCAAGGGCGGGTAGATCATCGCGCCGACGCAAAATCTCGATTCTGCGTTCGTGGAGCGACGCGTCCCTGCGAGAGACCTTCAGGGCCTCCTTGAGCCACCGAAGCGCCGCCTCAGGCTGGCCCAACTCCTCGTAGATTCCGGCGAGCGGTCCGCGAAGCGCCGGCTCCTGACGAGCGCGTGCCTTGAGCTCTTCGACGAGCTCAGGGAGCCGGTCGGTTCGCCTGTGCACGCGCGCGAGACCCTCGATGAACAGAGGTCTCGACCAGTGACTCGCGGGGGTGCTCTTGATGGCCCTGCGCCACACCACCTCGGCCTCCTCGACCTGCCCGCTCTCCTCAAGGAGCGACCCAAGGTGCCGCCAGATGACCACCTGGTCGGCCAGCTGGGCTCGCTTGTGCTCCTCCGCTTGGCGCCAGGCCCCGATGGCCTCCTGCGTCTTACCGAAGCGCGTGAGCAGGTCGGCGCAGCTCATGGCGATGCTCACGCGCTTGTCGTCGACCGCCCGATACGCGGTGATCCACCTCAGCGCCTCCTCCGACCGCTCGGCCTCCAGCGCGGCCTCGATCGCCTCTTCGTACAGGGCGATCTTGGCCTCCCGCTTTCGAACCAGGGCGAGCGCGGCGTCGTAGGCCCGCACCATCGGCTCCCACCGCCTCGCCTGACGCCAGACCTGAGCGATAGCCTTCTGGGGACGCGGGTCCGTAGGCGTGAGCTTTGACAGCTCGCCAAAGGCCTCTACCGCCTTGACCGGCTGATCGGAGGCGCGAAGAAGGTGGCCGACCAGCGCCCAGGCGACACGGTCATCCGGGCGCGCCTTGACCCGCTCAGTGTAGCGAACAAGCAACCGCTTCAGGCTCCCTGGAGCCTTATTGACCTCGAGAAGCCGCCGAAGAGCATAGGCATCGTAGGGATCCGCCTCGACCATCTTCTGGTAGGTGTCCGAGAGCCCCGGTGGCGCCGCCTGGGCCACGGTTACGAGGTTCGATGGGCTCAGGAGCGCGGTGATGATGAGCGCGCTGAAGAGCCCTTCGCGACCCCAGAGGCCGACCGAGCGAAACAGCTCCCATGGTGTGCCCCGGTTCATCGCCTCATGGTGCCCGCGGAGCTCGCCGGGGGTCCATGCAGACGCTCCCCGTCCCCGCCCCAATGGGCGAGCTCCTGCGACGTCTTGGACGCCTCCGGTCGCACGCTGCCGAGAAGGCCCCAGACCCGGGCCCAGTCAGGCCCCGTCTTGCCGCGAGGCCAGCGGGTCGAGACGATGACAGCGACCGTGCCGGAGGGCGCGCTCGCGTAGAGAGCGACTCGCCGACGACGCTCGCCTAGCGGACGCCCGTAATATCCAAACTGGGCGCGGAGCCACGGCGCCTCGTTCTTCAGAGACCGAGCCACCCTGTCTGCGCACGTTGGCGTGACAAATGGAGCGCCCAGCTCGGAGGCCTCAAGGGATCGGCGTGCGTGCTCCAGACCTTCCGGTGTCTGGCTGAAGTTGTGTCGCACGCTCACACGAAACGAGCGATCGGGCGCCACGATCTCAAGGCGGTGGGGCCGGCGATCAATCGTCCAGGTAGGGGGCACAGAGACGGCGATACGGGAGCGCTCATCAACGACGGAAGCCCAGTGCGTCGGAGGTGTGAAGTGCTCTTGAGCTGGGTTGAGCGGGCAAGAGAACAGGCGGTCGACCGCCGGGAGGCTTCCCGAGGTCGGCGCCGAGGCCATAACGAGCAGGGCCGCCGCGCTGAGCGCGGCCATCATGCCGGGAGCCTGGCCTCGACCGCGTCCAGGGTCAGCGCCTCGATGCGTATCCCATCAAACCGGTTGATCTCATGAATGCAGGTCGGGCTCGTCACGTTCACCTCCGTGAGGAAGTCCCCGATGACGTCGATCCCAACGAAGATCTGCCCGGCCTCAGCGAGGGCGGGGCCGATGGCCTCACAGATCTCCCGATCGCGGTCCGTGAGCGCGCACGACGCGACGCGCGCGCCCACGTGAATGTTGCCTCGGTGGTCCACGCCGGAGGGCACGCGGAGGCACGCGCCCACCGCCACGCCATCAACGAGGATGATTCGCTTATCTCCCTCCCGAGCCTCTGGGAGATAGCGCTGGGCGAGAACCTTCCTCGAGCCGTGACGGGTCGACATCTCAAGGATCACACCCCGATTGGGATCATCGGCCGTCACGATGAACACGCCCTCGCCGCCGTTCCCATCGAGGGGCTTGACGACGATGGAGCCGAGCTCCTCGGCGAAGGCACGGAGGTCGGCCTGCGATTGGGTGATCAATGACTCGGGAACCAGGTCCGGAAAGGCCATGGCCCAGGCCTTCTCGTTCATGGCCCGTAGCCCATCGGGGTGGTTCACGACCAAGGCATCCCGGCTGGCGAGATCGAGCAGGTAGGTGCAGAAGATGTAGCCCATGTCGAAGGGCGGATCCTTGCGCATCCAGATCACGTCGAGCTCACCCAGGTCGAGCCGCGTCGCGGGGCCCAGGCTCACATGATCTCCCTGGACGGGACGGAGGTTCGCCGACTGCAGCACGGCGCGCGCCCTGCCCCCGCGCTGATCGAGACCATCGATGGTCCCATAGAGCACCTCGTGGCCGCGACGCTGCGCCTCCATCATGAGCGCGAAGGTCGAGTCCTGGTCGATCCGGACATCCTCGATCGGATCCATCAAGAAGGCGTGTCTCATGAGTCGTCGCCCTCCCCCTCCGGTGTGGGCTCAGGCTGCTCCGAAGGAGCGGCGCTCTGAGGCTTCTCTTTGGGGGCGTCGCCGCCCTCCTCAGGCGTGCCTTGATCGGCGCCCGCTTGTGTGTCCGGCGCCTCCTCGGGAGCGGGCTCGGGCTCAGGCGGCGGAGGCGGAGGCGGGGGCTCCCAGGAGAAGCCCTCCTTCATCAGCTCACGCGCGCCGTTGGAGATGTAGACCAGGTGAGCCCCTTCGAGCCATCCGGTCGTGATGACCTCAGGTCCGAGCCCCTTGAGCGTCCACATCTGGAGCGAGACGCGCTCCTTCTTGGGGTTGGTGATCTCTCGGGAGTCGCCGGGGGTCGCCAAGGCCTGGCGCCGAGCTCGCTCCGCGATGTCCAGGTAGGTCAACTCGAGGCCCTCTGACCCGGTTAAGCTCCCGCCCCACAGCGCGAGCGTGTGCCACGCCCTGCGATCCCAGACCGGCCCCTCTCCAATCGGAGCCAGCTCGAGAGGCTCAAGCTTCTGGTTGAGGCCGACGATTCGATCGGCGCTCTTGTTCTTGCGAAAAGCGAAGATGCCTTTGCCCAGACGGACCTTCTCCTCGCGCCTGTACTTCTTGAAGATCCCACCGGGGTCGCGCTGCTGGTGGGTGATGATTCGGACGCCATCTTTCGACTTGGGTTCCACGACACCTGAAGCGAAGAGCCGACCCGTCGTCGAGTTGACGGTCTTGAGGGTCTCGGCCCCTGCAGGTCTGCCGTCGATCGTGACGCTCCACTTCACCTCGTGAGGCTTCGTCTTGGCGGGCTTGGCGTATGCAGCCGCCATTGCGCTCCCCAGAAGCAGGCCGGCGACGAGCGATCCGATCAGGATTCGCCGAGTCCATGAGCGCGATGTAAGGCTGTGGTTCGAGCGTTGCTTATTCATCCACTCCCCCGTTAGTGTGCACCCCTCTTTGGTGTCAAGGCTGGACGCACTCCCGGTATGCAGTTCATTAAATACCATGGTCTCGGAAATGACTTTGTTCTCCTGCAGAGAACAATCGAAGACCTGCCCGCTATTTCCCCGGAGTTCGCCCGAGAGATCTGCGCCCGGGGTCAAGGTGTAGGCGCGGACGGGGTCATGCGGGCGCGACCGTCTGAGCGCGCCGACGTGGAGATGGAGCTCCTGAACGCAGACGGGACCACGCCCGAGATGTGTGGCAACGGAATTCGGTGCTTGGTGAAGTACCTGGTGGAGGAGCTCAGCTACGCCCAGAAGCCGCTGCGAATCTGGACGGGCGCAGGCTTGCGCTCCTGCACCTACGAGACCGACGAGGACGGCCGTGTCCACTCGGTGCGCGTCGAGATGGGCCCGGCTGTGGTCGAGGAGCGCACGGTTGAGGGGATCAGCGGATACGCGGTCGACCTGGGCAATCCGCACTTCGTGATCTTCGAACAGGGCGAGCTTTCTCACGAGCGCGCCGCGACGGTCGGGGCGGCGCTGACCGTCCACCCGGCCTTCCCCGACGGCGCGAACATCGAGTTCGTGAGTCGGACCGATGACGGGAGCTTCGACGTGATCGTCTACGAGCGAGGCTGCGGCCTGACGCAAGCTTGTGGAACGGGCGCGACGGCCGTCGTAGCGGCCGCGATCGCCTGCGAGCGCAGCGCGGCCCATGAGCCCATCGCGGTGCGACTCCCTGGCGGGACCCTCACGATCGAGGTCGCCCCCGACCTGAGCCAGACGTGGATGACCGGTCCGGCCACCGAAGTCTATCGGGGCCGACTGGGCTGAAGCCCTACAGCGAGTCTCAGGACTTGGCGGACGCCTGAGCGACGACGAGTCCGTTCTTCGGGCCCGGGATGGCGCCCTTGACGAGCAGCAGGTTGTCCTCGAGATACACGGCGACCACCTTCAGGCCACGAACCGTCACGCGGTCCACGCCCATCTGGCCGGCCATTCGCTTGCCCTTAATGACGCGCGCCGGGTAGGCGCTGCAACCGATGGAGCCCGCGTGTCGCTTGTACTCGTGGGTACCGTGGGTCATCTCCTTGGCGCCCTTGAAGCCATGGCGCTTCACAACACCCGCGAAGCCGCGGCCCTTGCTGGTGCCGGTCACGTCGACCTTCTGGCCAGGGGTGAACAGATCCACCGCGAGCTTGTCGCCCGCGTTGTAGTTGCCCACCTCGTCGTCGGAGAGTCGGAACTCGCGAACGTGGCGCAGCGCGTCGGTGCCCGCGCGGTGGAAGACACCGGCCTCGGGGCGGTTCAGCAGCTTCGGGTCTACGGCATCCGTGCCGATCTTAACGGCGTTGTAGCCGTCCTTACCTTCCGCGGTCTTCACCTGGACGACCGTGTTGGGAGCCATCTCCAGTACGGTGACAGGGACCTGGTTGCCTTCCTGATCGAAGACCTGGGTCATACCGACTTTCTTTCCGAGCAGTCCGTGTGCCATCACGACGCCTCACTTCAAACATCGAGCCACGAGCTCGAGATACATGTTCTGTTGCCCGGCACCCTTTGGCGCCAGGGACGCGGGAAGCTAGCAGCGAGCCCAACCAGTGTCAACGATCAAAACCGGGGCGGCCCGCAGGGCGCTCTCGGGGTCCACTCTAAGGCACCCCGGATTCCGGGTCAGCGCAGCAAAATCGGATAGTTCACGATCATCTCCGGATCCCGGAATCGTGGGAACTTAGCGCCCTTGATCGCCTCCACAATGCAGCTCTTGACCGTCGCATCGACGCCGGGCGCCGTGATGATCTGGGCGCTGGATACGCGGCCAGAGGACGCGATCTTAAAGGAGGTCTTGATGGTGACGGGCCCCTCGGGCCGATCGGCCATCTTCCTGTAGCAGGACTTGAAGCGACCCTGTCGCTTGCGCAGCGTGCTGCGCACCTCCGAGGCGCTGAGCTTCTGAGGTATCTGCTCCTGCTCCGCCGCGTCGCCCGAGCCCGACTTGTTCTTCAGCTGCCCAAGGAGCGCGTTGACAGAGCTCGGCTTCTCCGAGGCCTTGGAGTCGCCTCTTGATGGGGTCGGCTGCTTCTTCGCGGACCGACGGGGCGCGCGCCCGAAGTTCGGAAGCGGCTCCTCGCGGAGCTTTCGACGCGCTGCGCGGATGCGCGCGCGCTCCTCTGCGGACATCTTGGGCTTCGGAGATGAGCTGGGCGCAGGTAACGAGTCGGAGTTCGCCGGAGCCTTATCACGCCCCGCCGAGGGCTTGGGCTTCTTTGCCTTGTCTCCTCGAGGGCTGGCCTGCTCCTCAGAAGGTTCGGGCTCCGCCTTCACGGCCGCAGGCGCCTCAGGCGCGGCGGGCGCAGCGGCCTCCTTCGCCTGGGCGGCAGGGGCTGTCGGCTCTTTCGGGGCCGGCGCCTCCGGTGCCTGAGCAGGCTTCTCCTGAGTCGGCTCCGGAGGGGCCTCCTTCGTCTCGGGGGTGATACTGGCCTGCTCTGCAGGGGAGGCGGACTTCTGCTCGTCGGAATCACCGCCAAAGACGAAGAACGGTATAGAAATAGCCAAACCGACCAGGGTTCCGATCACGAAGCCACTGCTGGTGCCCTTCTTCTTCTTCACGATCGGGACGTTGGTGGTCACGGTGCCCTGTGCCCTTGGGCGGGCCTGAACAGCGGCCGGGTCCGTGGGCTTGGCGTGATCGCCAATAAAGAGGCTGCTGGAGCTCAAGCCGACGCCGCCCTCTTCAATAGAGGTCGCGCTCTTGGCCTCATTTCCCAGAGCGAGATCATCGAGACGGAAGAGCGCAGCGGCGCTCCCGGCTACCTCATGAAGGTCCTCACCGGTGTCCGTGGGGGTGATCACCTCGGAGGCCTCAGGGAGCGCTGCCTCCCCTCCCAGAGTGCTCGGATCGAGCTTAAAGACGAGCGTCTGCGACTCCTCTTCGTCCTCTTCTTGCGGGTCGCTCTGAGCGGTCTCCACCTCATCGGCGGATGGGCGCTGAACCGTCTCCGCCAGCGACGCCGGGGGGGCCATCGGGGGGAGGTCTGGCGGCCGCACCTCCTCGATAAGCTCCACTTCATCGTCGCTCAGGATCGGCGCGTCACGGGCCTCGAGCTCTGCGTGCACCCGCGCGATCTCGTCGAGAGAGATGAGCGTGGTGGGATCTTCGACCTCGTCTTCATCGGACTGGACGGTCTCAGCCTCCCACGGCGCGACGATCTCATCGAGCTCGCTTGCCGGACGCCATCGGTCCATTCCGTTCGACCAGATCAGCGCCTGGTCTCCGACCGCGCCTGCGGCGAGGCGCTCTCGCAGGGCCTCCAATTCCATCGGTCCTTCTCGGCGGCCTCCCTCATCGAGGTACCAGCCGGTCAATCCCGCGCCCTGGCCCTCCAGGCCTTCGACGAGAATCGGAGACTGACAGGCTCGACACGAGATACGAAACACGCGGCCCGTTCCCGTGACCTTGCGATCATCGATCTGGTAGCTGGCCCCGCAGGCGGAACATTCAATCTTCATAGGCTGGGGTCGGTCCTTAGTCCCGAGGAGAGGCTCGTGCCTGAAGCCGGTGGCGGGATTGTAAAAAGACAGCCGCCGCCCGGCAAGCCACCGTCGTCACCAAGAAGACCGCAGAGGGGGCTGAAGGTCCTACCCTCGATCTCCTGGAACCGACTATCGCCCCGGGTTGAACGACGCGAATTGCCGTCGGGAAGGGGTACCGGAGCCAAACGAAGCCAACGTCCCGGGCCGGGAACTGCATTTTGTGCTCGGGTGTTCCTGGAAGTTCATGCTACGATCTTCGTCAAGTCGGTAACGGAGGAGCCCCCCAACTCGCCTCAGAGTCGACGTGATGGGAGGGCGCGAGCTGCGTGACTACGCGCTCAGCACCACGAATGGAGGGACAACGGTCGATGTCCTCAGAGGACACGAACATAAAGCTGGAGGCGAGCCACTCTGCGCGGCTCGCTGCAGCGGCGCACGGCCGAAGCGAGACGAAGGACGGCGAGTTCTCAACCCTCCCGGTGGCGGATGTGACGCCTGCGGACGTCCAGGCCGTTCGGCTGCTCCTTGGAGACGGCTCGGTCGTGGACTGGCGCAGGCTGTTCTACAACAATCGTGAAGAGGTCGTCCGCTTCCTCGATGTGAACGGCTATCGGCTCGATAAGCCCGAGGAGCGCGTGCGCCTGACCGACCTGCACACCCGAGCGGTCGAGTTCGTCGAGAGCACCTTCGACATGGAGATCCCGCCCAGGGTGCGACGTCCCGTAGACATCGCGCAGCTCTTCCTGCTCGCCTCCCGAGGGCGTCGCTGGGAGCAGCGCGCCGCGTGCGTCGTCCTCAAGATGATGCACGTGATCAATCATCTTGAGGCCAAGAAGCTCAGCTACCACCTGTCCGTGAGCGAGCGAGCCCTGTTCAAGGCCGCACGGGACAAGGTGGACGCCTGCATCGAGGCCATGCGTGAAGAGGGGCTCGGCATCGCCCGGTATGAGCCGAGCAGAAAGAGCGAGCACAGCCTGCTCACGAAGCTGATCTCGAAGCCTCAGGTCACGGCCGCCCAGATCTTCGACAAGCTCCGATTCCGGCTCACGGTCTGTTCTCGGCACGACATCGTTCCCGTCCTCCAGTGGCTCACGCGACATCTCTTCCCGTACAACCACGTGGTTGCGGGCGAGACCCATAACCGAATCCTGAGCGAAGACGAGGTGTTCCGAGCGCTCGATGAGCAGCTCTCCGAGCCGCTCCCCTCGTGGAAGGATCACACTGAGCTCGATCCCGTACCGTTCAATCCAGCGACCTCTCGCCTGTTTAATATGGTGAGCTTCGTCGTCGAGCTGCCCCTGCGGATCGACAGGCTCTGCGATGAGGAGACCCGGAAGAACTTCTCACACCTGGGCCACCTGCTACTCGTCACGCTGGAGTTTCAGGTCTTCGATGAGGAGACCGCGCAGACGAATCGTCGCGGCGAGGCCAATCACGACGCCTACAAGACGCGACAGCTCTCCGTTGTCGCTCAACGTCTCTGGGGTCGCCCAGCTCCGCCGGTTCGTCCCGTCCTTGAGGATTTCGAGGACTAGAGGTCCTCAGAAGATCCACCACAGGACCGCCAGCACGCCCCAGGCCGTGAGCGAATACAGGAGCCACAGCACCTGACCGTTCAGGGGAACTGGCTCGTAGGGTGGCGGCTCCTCACCGTAGCGGTAGACCCGCGTGGCGTCGGGAACCCCGATCTGGTCGGTGGTCTCCTCCCCCTTGTCCTCGGCGCAGACCAGGGAGGCGTAGTAGGCCCCAATCTCATCCGGGATGGGGCCTTGCCCTCGCTCGGTGCCGAGGGTCTGCTCGACCCAGGACGCCAGAACCTCCTGGGCTTCGAGGACGCCACCTGGGACCATGACTCGGAGCTCCTCGAGAAGCTCCGATGCCGTCCCCGGACGTCCGTCCGGCGACTTGGACAGGCAGCTCATGATCAGGGCGATGAGCGCCGGGTTCAGATCCGGGCGCAGCTCCTTGAGATCGGGGACCTCACACTGGCGCACCCGGTTCAGGGTGTCCGGCACCGTGTCCGCGCGGAAGAGTCGACGGCCGGTCGCGAGCTCGTGGAGCAGGACTCCGAGAGCGAAGAGATCGCTGCGACCGTCGAGCGTGAGCCCCTCTACCTGCTCGGGGCTCATATAGGCGTGCTTCCCCTTCAACACGCCCGCCAGGGTGTCGGTCGACCGGCCGACGAAACGAGCGATGCCAAAGTCGAGGAGCTTCAAGAGACCGTCGGGGCGAATTCGCAGGTTCTGGGGTGAGATGTCGCGATGGACCACGCCCAGGGGCGCGCCCTGGTCATCGCGCAAGCCCTGGACGTAGGAGAGCGCTTCCAGAGTCTGGAGCGCGACGGCCGTGAGCACCTCCCCTGCGATGAGCGAAGGCTCATCCTCTTTGATCTTGGCCTGCAGAACCTCCCCGAGATCCACACCCTGCACGAACTCAAGGACCAGAAAGGGCTCGTCGGTCACCGGCACATAGCTCAGGCCATAGCACCGGGCGATATGGGGGTGAGAGAGCTTCGAAGACAGCTCCGCCTCCGCGTGGAACATCGCCACCAGATCCACGTCCTCGTCGACGCCGGGCAAGAGGCGCTTGAGGGCGACGAGCTCGCCGAGTTCAGCGCCCTCGGGCCCCCCCTCCTTGGCGACACGCGCCGCGAAGACCTCCGCCATACCGCCCGTGGCGACGCGACGCAGCAACCGAAAAGGTCCGAGGTAGGCCGCCTTGGGATCCTCCTGATGTGAGGGTTCCGACATCAGAGCCCCTCCTCCCGGAGGGACTGGAGGAGCTCTCGCTGTCGAGCGCTGAGGTCCACGGGAACATCGACGCGGAGACGGACGTAGTGGTCGCCCTGGCCCCCGCCATTCACACGCGCGATGCCCTTACGTCGGAGGCGCACGATGGTGTCGGGCTGGGTTCCCGCGGGGACGCTCACCGTCTCCTGACCGTGAATCGTCTCGACTTCAAGGTCCACGCCAAGAGCCGCATCCGAGAGGCTGATGGGAGCCTCAGCGTGGACATCCGAGCCGTCGCGCTGGAAGGTTGGGTGCTGCTGAGCGTGGATCACCACGTAGAGGTCGCCGCGCGGCCCTCCCGACGGGCTCCCTTCGCCCTCGCCTCCGACCCGCAGGCGCATGCCCGTGTCGACGCCTGGCGGAATGGTGACCGAGACCGTGCGCTCCACCTGCATCATCCCCGCGCCGTCGCAGGGCTCGCAGCGGTCGGTGATCACACGGCCCTGACCGCGGCAGACGGGGCAGGTCGTCTGAACCATGAAGAAGCCCTGCTGCCGAGTCACACGACCCTGGCCCTGACACGTCCCGCAGATCGAGGGGGTGGTGCCTGGCTTGGCGCCGTCACCTCCGCAGGGCTCACAGGGCTCATCGCGATCAAACACGATCTCCTTGGTGAGACCGAAGGCGGCCTCTTCAAAGGTGAGCTCGACGTCATAGCGAAGATCGGTTCCTGGGCGGGGCCCCCGCCGACGGCCTCCGCCGCCCCCAAAGATGTCCCCAAAGATGTCCCCGAACTGAGAGAAGATGTCCTCGAAGTTCGAGGATCGGAATCCCTGCCCGCTGAGCCCCTCGTGCCCATAGGCGTCATAGACGCGGCGCTTCTCATCGTCGCTGAGCACCTGGTAGGCCTCGGAGGCCTGCTTGAAGCGGTCCTCGGCCGCGGCATCGCCCGGGTTGCGATCCGGGTGATTGGCCATGGCCAACTTCCGATACGCTCGTTTGATCTCGGAAGCCTCGGCGGCTCTCTCAACACCGAGAACCTC
>MDTA01176473.1_pt1 | contig 18776 bp, 10 predicted proteins | sample 811151 | NCBI WGS metagenome assembly MDTA01 (sample SAMN05326648, study PRJNA326480) | marine metagenome | isolation source: seawater | place: Indian Ocean: South | collected 2010
CTGGTGAAACAAGAGATCGTGAAGAGTTTGGATTTAAAGAAGTGTGTGACAAACGGTGCCAAAAGGTGTTTGAGACTACTAAATGGAGCGATTTCCACAACCTCCTTGATCGGTATCAATCACGTCCGTGCAGAGCGGACGGATTGACTGGGCCAAAATGTACGAGTCCTGGAAGAAGACTCTTGCGGACCGAAGTACCAAAGTTGCAATCCAGTGGTCCCCATACGCATAGATCTGGTGTACATGTCGCTTGCCATGCAGACCAAGATCTTGGAAAGAAACAGAAAAAAGGTTTTGATTGTTTCGGTTGTAAAAAATGTCAAGATGAGATCGACAGTCATGATTACGGTCCGATCAAGGTGGTTCCGAACGCGAACCCCAATAAAGCGCCAAATCATGGTTCATGTCGCGCATGGTGTGTAGATGGCATAGAGGGCACTTTGGAATCGTTCTATAACTATCGTTTTTGCGGAGGCGTTGATAAAAATGGAGTCACCCGACCCAGGGGATCAAAAGCGGATAAAAATCAAGGTTGCTTTAGCGACGATCCAAATTCGAGCGAGCCAAGTCGCGTAAATTATGTATGCAGTCACTGGCGCCGCTGTACAGGTTGCAAGGTCTGTATTGACGCCGCAGCCGACCCCGCACACTTTCCGAAGGGTTTCGGACCAGCCAAGCCAAAAGATATCTACGGAGACGGCTCAAGAATCGCCGGAGAATGCAGGCATTACTGCAAATCACACTTTTATTATACAAACTCTGGCCCAAGCAAAAGTTACTATGATAGGTGGAATGATGGCACTGACGGAGGCGCGGTAGGATCTAAATGCGCAGAGGCACGCGCCGGAACGGGTGAATACCTGGAAACTACTGGTGATTGCGTTAACAAAAACACCGCGCCTAAAGATATATGTACTTGGAAAGGTTGTTCCGGGTGTAGAGGTTGCTTAGAATGGGCCACAGCAGACGATAATGCCATAGTTCCAGGCACCACCGAAACGTACGGTGCTCGTTATGGTACGAATGACGGATATAGATTTAAAGAACCATTGGACGATTTTTCGGGAAAGACCCATTCACGAAAGAGAAAGAATCGCATTGGAGGATGCCAAACTACGTGCAAAGCTAAATTCGAAGCTGTGGGTGCCAACGCGCGCGATATTTGCACCACGGACGAATGCGACGGGTGTGATCCGTGCCAAAACCCGACAAAATATATTACCAAATTTGCTGGCGAAGCCGCAAAACTATCGATATATGACAAATTTAAGAGAGATACGGGCGACATGGTCATCGATGACCGTGAAAAATACGGCCAAGAAGACGATGGCGCGGGCGGGAAACAAGTTGTAGTTAACAGAGGGAACGCGGCAACGAATACATGGGCACGGACTTCAACGTGTCCTGGATTCCCCAAGTGTTTTGCCTTCCAGGGTGTTTGCGAAACAGCTCAGTGTGGCCGGTGCGCCGAATGTCAGGGAAAAACACAGGCGGAGAAAGATCATTACTCGGCAGCGATTCCAATTTACAGAAATTAATATATTATATTTTAATAGTCATTGGCCCAAGTTGGGCATTTGTATTGGTACATGTTTAACAGTTTGCACAGAGCTTTGTTGTGTAGCGAATAGTACCGGCGAAGCTTCTTCAGCGTTTCGTTTCGAATCAAATGATGATACTCGTGATATTTGATTTCTGGCCTACTTATAAACGGTTGTTCTATACCCAAAAATCGTGTCAATCGTGTCAAATCGTAATCAATATCCATTAAATCTTCAGTAAAAATAACCAAAATATTTTTCGGATCCACTTGTATCAACCACCTTGATAATAATATTTCGTATCTTCCTCTTCTCAAAAGATTGTAAGGGTTACAATCACCTTGTTGAAATTTTGTAGGATGTGTAAGAACATAGTTCAAATCCTCACTTTCAGGTATTTTTTTTTGTCGTATTAATTGCTTGTACGCCGAGTACATTCTGTTGATTGGATCTCGCAACAAAACTATGTATTTCGTGTCTTTTGGCATTGTATAAACGATTTCTTCTGGGAAAAACATATATTCTGGTGTTTTTTCCACTAATATATGTGTTTTACGGCTAAAATTGCCTTGTTTCGCCAACTGAACAGAATAATCTTTCAAGTTGGTATTGTATGGATTGCGGTTGAATTTGTTATTAATAATATCATCGAAATAATGTTGTTCTTCCGGATATACTTTGATCCTCGCATGACTTGAAAACATTCTTCTTAAATAAGAGGTGCCAGATTTTTGTGCTCCAATGACGAGCACGTTGGGTATATTTTCGGGTACACGAAGCATGTCATTATGTGTGGAAGACTTACTTTGTAGCGAATGGAGGTCGTTATCCAGCGACGCCCAAGTTGGGCATTTGTATTGGTACATGTTTAACAATTTGCACAGAGCTTTGTTGTGTGACGAATAGTACTGACGAAGTCTCTTCAGCGTTTCGTTTTGAATCAAATGGTGATAGTCATGTTCTTTTATTTTCCACTTGTCTAAAAAGGTTTGATTCAACCCCAAAAACTCTATGAGTTTGCTTTGATCGTAGTCGTACTGCATAAGGTCTTCGAAAAAAATAATCAAAATATTCTTCGGGTCCACTTGCATAAACCATCTCGATAAATATTTTTCGTATTTCCCTCTGTTCAAAATATTAAAAGGACTACGTTTAGAAGCTGAAATCCCGTTCTTTTTGGGATGCAATAGAACATCGTCAAAATCTGCATCTTCGGATAATTTATTAAATCTTTTCAGCTGTTTAAAGTGGGAGTAGGCTCTATTAATGGGATCTCTTATTATAACAATGTACTTGGTGTCCTTTGGCATTACGTCAATAATTTCCTCTGGGAACAACATATAACTTGGTGTTTTTTCTACCAAAATATGCGATTTATGGCTGAAATTTCCTTGTTTTGACAGTTGTTCGGAATAATCTACGAGACTAGGTTTGAACAACTTAGATTTACCATCGAAATAATGTTGTTCTTTTGGATACACTTTGATCTTCGCATGACTTGAATTCGCATGACTTGAAAACATTCCCCTTAAATAAGAGGTGCCCGATTTTTGCGCTCCAATGATGAGCACGTTGGGTATATTTTCGGGTACACGAAGCATGTCATTATGTGTGGAAGACTTACTTTGTAGCGAATGGAGGTCGTTTTGTGTTTTATAAAAAATAATTTTATTCAGCGCGAAGAGAAATATAATGCCATAGGCAAATATCGTAGACATCAAAATAAAAGAATCCGTATTAATACTCATATGCATTGATTTATGTTTTTCATGTGCGTTATGTGATTTAATTATTTCGTTATGTGATTTCATCGTATTGGACAAATATTTTAGCCCAAATCCAAATCATAAGGCTTTAACCACGACAAACATTTATAGTCGTGTCTCTTCATCCATTTGCATAATCTGACATTCGTCCGTTTGTAGAATGTTTTTAGTCTCATTCTTTGTGACTCTGTCATTTTATAAGTTTTATCATTGCGCACATTATATTTTTTTTTAATTTGAATCGGATGATCTACATTTAAAAATTGTTGTAATTTGCGCGAGTCATAGTTTGTTGCCCATATATTTTCTGAAAATTCTATGAATACTTGTTCAAATTGTACTGCTTTGAATATAAAATCTAATTGTCTTATATAAAACCCCCCTCTTAAGGCCGGGTGTATCCTTTTGGCATTTTTATATTTTCCTTTTTGATAAATGTCACCTATGTATTTCGTGGTGTTTACAATATCTTCAAACGTTTTTATATTTTTCAACATGTCACCCCATGCGTCTTTGTTTTCTTGTTCCATGAAATACCGGAAAGCTGAGAAAACTCTTTCAATAGGATCCCTTAGGAGTAAAATGAATTTTGTTTCTGGTTGCACAGCATGTAATTTTCGAATTGGACCAGCAAATGGAGAACCCATATGCGCCATTACAAGGCCTTGGTTTCTATCAAGTGTATATGGCTGCTCTAAAGTTAAATGGTCATGCCAGTTTTGTAATGTGATGTTTTGCGGCCCCTGTAAAAAGTACATCATTTCTTCGGGGTACATTTGTATTTGTGGGGAACTAGAAAGTGTATGACGTAGAGACGTAGTCCCGCATTTCTGGAACCCCGCGATCACAATTTGAGGCAATATGTTTTTGAGACTTAAGTCATGGTAAAGTGCAATGTCCTTTGCATAGTATTGCTTTACGAACTTTGTTGTTTCGGGACTGTAATACGCTCGTATCTTTGTTTGGGCATTCGTCCTGTGTCTTTCATTGTTTAAATTGGCCAAAACGTCGTGTTTGTGTGTTTCCCAAATGCCTAATCTTTTGAGAAGACTTTGAAAATCATTTCTAAAATTTTCTAATGTACCGATGAAGTTTATGTAGGGCCACCATCCTGAAGGCACGCGGTTGTATTGTAAAGCAAAGTGAGGATCCTTGTATTTGCCGCGATCACATTTAGAAACAATGTCATTCAAAAAATAGGAAAAGTTGTGTGGAATGCGCCCTTGACAATATTTTTGAGTGTACCAACTTTCCTTTTTCATGAACAAGAACGCGGAAAGAGTTTTTGCGTAAGGTTCTCTTATGAAAATACTTTTAATCCATTTCGGGTCTGTCATCATTCTCGAAGCTTCTGTTTCATCATAATCGCGAAGAAATTGAAGGCATCCGTCCATTTCTCTTTGTTCATTACCCTGTGCATCTATAGAACACCCAATATCGGTAATGTTTCGAACAAATTTTTTTAACGTGGATGAGGCTATTTTTTGAATCGAAAATAAAATCCAATTGTGTTCTGGAATGACGACAGGACTAATAAAAGCACTGGTGCTCATCAGCGATTCTTTGCGCGATACCCTTTTGCCGGTGTATGGACGATGCATAGTAAAGTGTTTTATGCGATCAAATGGGTTATTTGTTTTGTTAAAACGAAATTTAGCTCGCTGCTTTTTCATAAATGTATTGCGAAATTCGCGTGAATAATTCAATAAAGTCGTGTTCTTGACAATCCCTTGAAACATTGGCGGTGGTGGGGTCTGAATATCTTGTTGAATACCGATAGGAACAATTTGACACGCGTTTGCTTTTGACCAATGTAATGCGGCTCCACACCATTCAAATTCAAGTCGCTTCTTTCGTGGCTGTTCAAATAGCCATTTTGCGAATCCGCCCTCCATCATTGCAAATCTCTGCAAAACAACGTCCGTTTCAAAAGGTTTCACAAAAAAAAATACCCCACGGTTTTTTCCGTGTCTCGACACGTCTGCAGAAAAGCCTTGTGCGTACAATTTGTAATAGAAAAACTGGTCTTCGATCGGTTCTGTAGGTAATGCGAGTCTCGTATACTTCAAATCTTTATCCGGAAGTGAAAACAAAACACTAGAAATGGTCGCTGATTTAGATTTTTTCCAGAACGTTTGCCATGCAAATCCAGGCATTCGAATATGCGGACTTTTGAGCAGAACAAAGTCCGCGGGGGTTACTTCGTTTGGATGGCCAATACATTTCAAGTTTGCGATTTTGAGACATGTTTCGTTGAGATTCGTCATGATAACATGCCACACGATTCTACCGTTGTGCCACTGTTCGATGTATTGTTTGTCCTCGAGAAAAGTTTCCACTGAAATAATTTCTGTAACGATGCTTAAACTCTGGGTTTGTCTCGGCATACGAACGATTGGACTCGACGCTTTCTCATAAATAAAAGTGTTTATTGTCCTGCTGCGCTGGCGCGTAAGCTCAGCTTTGTCCGTTTGTATTTGACTGGGCTCGCCAGTCGTTCGTACGTTGGGATAGGTTGACGTGTAAGAGTTTAAATGGGCATACACCATTTCGTCGGCAACTACGATAGGCGTTCTAAAAAACATGTCTGGACCCTTGTACATTATCTGCAGTAGCTTTTCCATGCCTTTACGATTTATAAAATAAGCAGAAGCTGCCCAATTTTTACTTTGCCAAAATATCCAAGGATCGAGCAGATGATTAAAATGGCCGACCATTTTCTGTTGTTGCACGTATAATTGTAATACCTCCCAATTCTTAGGCGCGGCAGAAACTAGGTTCCATGATGTCTCGGCAAACCTATCATCTAGCATAACATCATCTTCTAGAACGAGAGCAATATCGTCTCCGTTTTTGTAGGCTGAACGAATAGCCTTCAAGTGTGACATGCATGTTGCCAACTCTTTGAACGTATAATTTTTTTGCAAATGTTTTTTCCATAATAAATCTTTCGGCGTATTATGAAAAAAATGTAATTGATCCAGTTTCTTTATAAGAGGTTCATTTTTCTCGGCTTCCGTAACATTTACAGCAGAAATTCGAAAATGGTTATAGTTTGTGAGCATTTTTATCATATTAGATCTCGTCAAAGTCGCGGAATCGAGATTTATCCAATATATTGGCATAAACGGCCATTTTGTACGTCGTACTGGTATGAAATGTTTCTGATAAACATATTTGAACACAAAAAATATAAAAAAAGGAATATAAAAACGCATTCATACACAATTTATTCTCAAATATACAGTGAAATAATATTTTTTATTTGGATTTACATCTAATCATATGTTACATTTATCGTCATGAAAAGACAAACATGCCGACTTGTCGTTTAATCCGAGTTCACGATATTTACGACGAAAGCGTGTCATAAAGGATTCGCGAAAAGGCTTTGAGTATTCAGCAGCAGTTGACGACGGTACAGGCTCGTCATAAACAATTTCGCGGTAATACTGATCTAAAACCACCGGGATTAATTGGCATGGGCGTTGCAAACTCCAATTTGATGCAACGCCACACCATTCGAAATCATAGCGACCAGCACGCGGCGTTACGAAGAAATCTCTGAAAAACGAACCGTTCAAAAGCGCAAAGCTTTTCTCTACCATATCGACCGGTATAGGACTGTCCTTCGTAAACGAACCATGACCATTTTGATCTGTGACTTTTCCAGTGCCCGAAGTCCAATGGAATGCTTCGAATACTGTATCTGTTGATTCTCTTGTGACAGTTAAGTGATGCTGTCTGTGAGCACGCAGCGCACCTGTCACTGCGGCAGATTGAGCTGATTCAAAGAATGTTCGCCACGGAAATCCAACAAGTCGAATGCCAACATGTTTCACAAGAACATAGTCTCCGTCTATGTCTTTGTAACCGTTGGGCCCTTTTAGTACCCACTCAACAGGACCGTCATGCCACTTTTCCAAGTAAGCTTTGTCCTGTTTCATATGTTTCAAGTCTTGAGGCGTTGAGACAGATGTTATAACAACCAATTTCTTTGATGTTTTCACAGGGTTCAATGTTGGGAAACTACAATCGTAGATAAGTTTGTGCCGCAGTTTTTGCGCATATTTAACAGTTGATCTTGCGTTGGATGTCTGTATATTACTCGGTGACCCAGTAATAACTATTTGTGGGTAAGTGCTCGTATACGTACGGGCACGATCGTACACGAACTCGTCCGCGACGACCACGCGATTATCAAACGAAGTCTGTGAAAGTATTTTTCGCATGCCTGAGCGTCGGATCACATACCCTTGGGCTCCCCAAAAATACGATTTCCAATGTACCCATGGATCTTTTAGGTGGCATGCATGGACCAAAGCACGCAAATGGGTGGTGTACAATTGTAGAATTTCCCAATCTGCCGGGGCGGAGTCTATTAAGTATTTAAAAACAGGCCAAAAACGCGGCAAAAATACTACATCGTCTTCTAATATGATGGCCATTTCATGTCCATCGTCGTACGCCTGTTGTATTGCCTTAATGTGTGAGAGTGTACAAGCAAGCTCTTTGTAGGAATACGAGTGTGCCAGGCGTTTTTTATGTGTAATCGTTTCGTTTGTCATAGTGTAAAATGTGACACCAATGTGTGATATTTGACTAGTAGATACCTTTTGTCGTGCTTCGTATACATCCACAGCTCGTATTCTTACATGATCGTGCCCCTGCAAATGTTGATGCATGCGAAATCTTCTATCAACAGATTTGTCCAGGTTTATCCAATAGATAGGAAGTGTCGGCGGATGAGAACTGACCTTATTGCCGGGTCGAAATACGCCGTCAAGACAAGACAAGAATATATAACAATATACGAAGGCCGACATCCGATTGAACATTTCCCAGTGACAAATGGATTCAAATCATGTCTAATACTTGGATTCTGGCTAATACTTGGATTCTGATATCTTTGTTATGAATAAACACAACGACATGTCTGAATCCAATCACAATATAAATTAATAACTATATATTCATAACTCTGTTATAAAATGCGCATTTTCGCCGATGGTATTTTTGATTTCTATCACAGGGGTCATAGAGAACATTTCAAACGTTTGAAGAATATTGAAGATGATGTAGAGCTGATTGTCGGAGTCATTTCGGACGAAGAATGTTCCACTTACAAACGAAACCCTACTATGAACGAATGTCATCGTCTGAAACTCGTTTCGAAAGACAAACATGTGGACCAAGCGATGATTACGCCTTTGGTGGTGACTGAAGAGTTTTTGAAAGTCCACGAGATTGATTACGTTTATCATGCGTTTGCCAGTCCAGAGGACGAAACGAAACAAAACGACTGCTTTGCGGTTCCGCGCACATTGGGCATTTTCAGAACCGTCCCGTATGTAAAAGGAATCTCTTCCACTCAAATTTTATCCGAGTGGTAACACATTTGGCAAAAAAAGGGCACTGTTGAGTCGAACGACCTCCAACTGCTGAACGGATACGAAGGTACAAGTTTTGACCCTGGCCAGGCTTGGCTACAAATAAAGACACAGCTCGACATTCAACCTTCCGATGCCATTCTAGAAGTCGGATGTGGTGCCGGCTTTTTTGCACAGCACGTTGAAAACGAATACGTCGGCATAGACCCTTCTCAATCGTTGATATTGAAACATCATGCCATTTTGAACAACACTGTGTGCACCGGGTATGCGCACGATATTCCCTTTGCAGATAAATCATTTGATTATGTCGTGGTTGTTGGCATATGTCAATACTTTAAAGACACAGAGTATACAAAAGCTTCTATCGCAGAATGGGAACGTGTGGCGAGAAAAGGCATTTATGTGGGGAGTATACGTCACAGTCTTCAGGAAAAGCGCTCCAAGCATATATACAAAGGCCCGACGAGTCACTTGGTGCATTCCATGGAAGATTTTCAAACCTTCGAGCCCTGCGAAACGTTTTATGATCCAGAGTATTACTTTAACTGTTTTAAATTAATGAACTAACCAGTATATAAATGTATTGGCCGAAATTATATTTTAACTGATGTATAACGAAATGGGCGAACTATTAGTTCCCGGTCCTTCGAGACCACGTATTTTCCAGTGTTTGTTGTATAGTTATTTCTTATGGGGAATATATTGTGTTTTCTGGATAGCTTATTTGGCTTTTACATATAAACCTAGCTAGGGACCTACTAAAAACAAATTAGGCAAAGAAAGGACATAAAATCTTCACGCGAACCATACACTAATATTTAACTTAAATCCAATTTTTATATTTGCCACGCGTTGTATACGTGCCGGATTGATTTTTATCCAAATGTTATCTGTTGTATTGGCTATTGTAAGTTGTGTGGTGTCCAATTTAACGATTCGATATGCGTCAGAACACTTTACATACAATGTGTCGTTCATTTTGCTTATGATAGAGTGTGCAAAACTGTTGATATGCGCCTGTGTGACGCGTTGCATCAATAAGGAACAACCATTTCAACTACGTTTGGGATTCATTGTGAACGCAGTGCTTTATTCAGTGGTCAATGTATTAACGTATCAGATAACGTTTATGATACAACCGTCCATATATTCAGTACTAATTCAACATAAATTGATTTGGGTTGTTCTCTTCTCCCTCGTTTTGCTTAAAAAAACGTTCAGCATGCAACAGTATATCTCTCTGACCCTCGTTTGTATCGGTTGTGCATTGGTAAAAATGTCCGATGTTTCTGGCGACATTCCATTTACCGCCATCTTACTCGTTGTCCTACAAGGCGTCTGCTCTTCATTGTCTTCTGTTTGGATAGAAAAAATGATGAAAGTCGAAGAAAGACCTAAAGTGTCCGAAGACGAATCCAAGCAAAAATTATATTGGTTTCTATCCGACTCTTTCCAAATGTATATGTTTAGCATCCCGATTTATCTTTTCGGGTCATTTTCAGGGCGCAGAGACATAGATATTCCCATAAAATTCGGGTTGTTATTGGTGAGCGTGGGTGTAATACAGGGTCTTTCGCTAGGTGCTATATTTGTATACTATTCTTCAGTGGTTCGTTCATTAGTGGCGGCCGTCGTCATTGTGTTATTGGCAATAGAGCATAACGTTTATTCTATACAGGTCGTTTCGGGCATCGGTCTGGTTGTCGTGGGCGTGATAGGATGGGTATATAAAAAAAATAAATAGAAGTATATAAACAAAGCGACATTTTTTTGACAATGTATTTGTGGATATTAATTGTCGGAGGAATTTTTGCTTTCACCGCTGCCATGGGCATTGGTGCCAATGACGCTGCGAACGCGTTCGCCACGTCCATAGGCTCGAAAGCACTTACCATTCGTCAAGCCGTCGTATTGGCCGTAATATTTGAATCGCTGGGTGCGATTTTAATGGGGTCGCACGTCGCGGACACGATTCGCAAGGGCATTGTCAACTACGAATGTTTCCAAGAACAACCATACACACTCATGTATGGTTCGATGTGGGTACTTTTGTCTGTCACTTTATGGTTATTTTTGGCCAGTAAGTGGGAAATGCCCGTTTCGACAACACATTCGTGCGTAGGTGGAATGATTGGCATCGGGATTGCCCTTGGCGGTTCCGATTGTGTCAATTGGTATGAACCCAAAGACACCTTTCCATTTGTCGGTGGCGTATCTGGTATAGTTGCGTCTTGGATAATTTCGCCATTGTTTTCAGCTATCATAGCAGTAATACTTTTCGGAACTACGCGCGCGCTAGTGTTGCGCAAGAAATTCGAGTCAATGCGCTCCAACATTGCGTACTGTATTCTGGTGGGTTCTGTTGTGACAATTAACTCGTTCTTTATCATCTACAAGGGTGCGAAAGGCCTTGGCTTGCACAAAACAGACTTGGGCATGGCAATGGGCATATCCTTTGGACTTGGCGTGTTATCTGGTTTGATAATGATACCTATTGTGCCTATTTTAAAACGCAAAGCTGGCAAAATTCAAGAAACAAGAGATATCGAACTTCCTGACAAGATTTTTAACAATAAAAAAGAGGCAACTTGTGTGGCGGCTATTCATGAAAACGCTGAAAATTTTGATGTTCGCACCGAAGAATTGTTCAAATATTTGCAGATATTTACTGCTATATGTGATTCCTTTTCACATGGTGCAAATGATGTTGCCAATGCAATTGGCCCATTTGCGGTAATTTGGGCCGTCTTTCAGGCAGGCGAATTAGATAAAAAAACGGACATGGGAGCAGATGCCTATTGGATTTTGGCGCTCGGTGGCGTTGGGATTGCTCTTGGTCTATTGGTGTACGGATATAAAATCACACAAGCTATTGGCAACAAATTGTGCAAGATTACACCTTCGAGGGGCACGGCCATTGAGCTGGGCTCGGCCCTGGTGATAATCATTGGCAGTCGTTTGGGCCTGCCTTTGTCTACAACGCATTGCCAAGTCGGCGCTACAGTAGGCGTTGGTCTCTTAGAAGGCCGCGCTGGTGTCAACCGGTGGATTTGTGGCAAGACGGTTCTGGGGTGGGTGATTACATGCGTTATTGTGGGAATAACAAGCGGTGTGCTGGTGGCACAAGGCGTGTACTCACCGGGCCCTTTGGGGTCAAATATAACACTTTTGGAATAAATAAAAATTAACACATTTTAAATGTAACATCTATTTTGGTTATTCCACTCTGTTCGACGTCAAATATTAATTCTAACGTATCCATAGAATGGTGATAGTCATTTGAATGTTTTGCGTGTCTTGAAGTCATGGTGTGTTTTGATTCAATTTCTATACACTGTTGACCTTTGTACATTTTCATTCCTTCTACTCTGACTTCCGGATCCAGATGCCATGTTTGTCTGTACGTATGTGTATCCGAGTCTTGAGGGCGCATGACGTCCCGAACGTTAATTTTTTTGTCGGACACTTGTATTTCTCTCTCATGTATTCCAAAAGATGCCTTAATTGTGCTTCCATAGTCGTGGATCAATTTACCGGACTCTGGGAGTTGATCTTTACCGTCAATAGTGACTGTATTGTGATGTTGCGTGGCTCTAAAGTGTTTTGCACGTTCGTCTTCCCATTCTTTATCGCCGTGTCTCGCAAATGGGCCTGGATCAGAAAGCCACAAGCCCTCTTGCTTTGTCGCGAGCATCAGTGACAAAGCGTCGTAATCCCTGTGACCATTGTTGAATGTATGGGTTGCATAATTAAAAAATAGGTGCCACTCTTTTTGTTCCCAAATCCATATTCCGGCGCGTTCACCGTGAAAACGTTTTGTTTGTATTGGAAAATGTTCACGTATTTTTGAGTAACTTTTCTCGGTGACAACTCCTTCCCCAATTGCACCAAATACTTTCCTCTTTGGGGTTGTCCCAAAGGGAAAGAGTTCGTTATTTCGCAGTGTGCTCGCATAAGAATAAGCTGCCATATTTCGGACGATATGCAAAACATTATCTTTTAGTCTAAATTCTGTCCAACAACTTACATACTCCAAAAATTGCACCACCTGATCAAGTACATACAATTGGTAAAATGGCGATTCCTCTTCCACGACACCATCCTGAAGTATGTGATACGCGCGACTATACCATATAAATATTTCTTCAAATCTGAAAATACCAACTTTTACGATTTCGTCGTCCTTAAGAATATTTCCGGCCAAAACAAGGGCCATTGCTTCGGCAAGGACGTGATTGTTCTTTGTTTTTTTCGGATACGTTAGTAAAAGTTGGACATCTTCACGTATGAATTTTTCGGGAGAATGGCCGAGCACATTTACCATAATACGAAAGGCAGTGGCGTGTGTCGTTGCAAAGCCAAGTTGTATTCTGCAAGCGTATCCACAACTCGTATAAAATCTCCATACTTCGTGGTCAAAGGCCTTTTTATCGTACCAGTAAAGGGACAGTAATGGTCGCAAAGAGAACAAAATCATGTGACTATAATGGTCGGGAGTGGTGACGGAATTCCAATTCACCCCCGCCCAATCCAACGCTTCGTATCGTGGATGAATGACCCATTTACGCTCCAACATCTGACGCGCGACCATATCATTACGATAATTGAATAATCCATTCCATATAACAAATTTACTTTTGCATTTTGGGAATTCGTACACCGTCGTATTGGTAGCCATTTTCAAATTAAACAGTACATTCTGTCCAACATCATCTACATAATGTTTAATGATCGGAAGAGAGCTCGATAAGACCACCGGCTTACCTTTTTCTTTTTTGAGGACCGTTGAAGGAACCAAACCCTCCGTCAATAACTTTTGTTCTTTATATTTATGAATTGGGAAAACGTAAATATCGCTCGGCGCATTAAACTTGCGGTATTGCAAATTCTTTAAAAGGTGTTTATCGTCTGTTTGGTCGATTAAAAGATTCACTGACGATGTATTCAAGTAAGCACTGGGTCTATCTGTATATATCCAAATGTGTTTGCGAGTCCAAGTGCATAACGATTCTCGTACTTTTGGAGATAGTGTTTTCCCCTCTGGATTGGCCTTCGACATATAGCATAGCCTACCTCTAGTACACGCGTCTTTTTCGGCATTTGTCAGTTTTTCACGCAATGATTCTTCGTCCGATTCGCTGCGCGAATTCTTAAAAGGTGAGACGATGGACTCGTGTGCGTGTTGAAAAGCTATCATTGGGTGCACTGTTAGCATCCGCGGTTTCATAATCGCGATTTGATTGTCGAGATGTAGATCATTGTATTTTAGAAGAATCATACGTCTCATAAACCACCTGCTGACCATACGCGCGTGACCATGAAACGATGAAAATGAACGATAAATTCCCTCGTGTGCCGTTTTGTGCATTCTTGAAATGGGATAATGGCCCAAGAAAAAAACATCGTAGTATTCACCCGTCTCCAAAAATCGATTCATGTCACGGAATGCTTTCTCGTAATCGCCGTGAAAATACGTATCGGGCTCGAAGACCAAAACGTTGTTGCATTTCTGGTCGTAGGCATGTTGCACTGCTCGTACGTGCGCCCGAAAACATCCAGCGGTACCTCCGTCCGGGTCCAAATCTTCCAATTGTGTGCGAATGCGTGAGACGGGCATACCGACGCGCTCCGCTTCCTGTAAAAATTTCTCACCTCTTTCTTGTTCCGTCTTTAATGTGATGACTGTGATACAGTCTACGTGCCTCCAAACATTTTGCGCCTCGTACGCAAACTTTACAATGTCCAGTTCGGTCGGTGATACGCCGTGAAGCTGCAATTTCGAGTCGGAGTCATAACGGCTCGTCACAATTTGAATGCTGTCCGTCGTTTCAAGATTGAGCCCGCTGTTGTCGTAGATGGAATAGTAGTACGTCTCCGGGTTTTGTACCCATGCGGGCGGTACTTGATTGTACTGTTCAAGCGGTTGTGTAAAATACGTCTCGGCAGCCGCGCGATCCAAAAATGCAATCTTGTCGTTCAGGCCTTCCCAATGTGCATATGCTGCGGTCAATATGGTCGGACCATGACGATTCAACATGTGAATAATTTCGTCCCAATTGATTCTATGTATAAAGGCGTCCTCGCGTACCCGTACGATTATGTCCGTCTTCTTTGGCATATGGCGAAAACATTCGTGAAGTGTTGCGTACTGTCTATAGTGATTTTCTGCCCGTTTTACTTGATCCTTCTTTGAAAACCACGCTTTGTTCAGTTGTGCCAACAAATGTTGATTTACGGGTGGGTTTTCTATTTTTTCGAACTCCCATGTTTGGAAAGTAGCGTCGGGGACTGCAATACTATCAAAACGGAATGGCGATCTCTTAAATTTACCCTTTGTGGTGAAAGTCGCTTTGCCGCGACTCAATACAAAATCTACGTGCACGTCAACATGTCGTCTACGCAAAGGCGTGATCAGATGCTCAATCTTGCTGTCCAATTCTAACCGTTCCAATTGACCTGTAACGCAAATCCAAGCAGTTTTAGACCCACTCTTTTTCAAAAATTTTGGCTCGTCATCTTCTGTTTGATTCATTCTATTCACCAAATATATTAATAAAATGGCTGAAAAAGCGACACAAACTAAGATCTTTCGAACTTTTAAAAACGAGAACCTTCTCTTTTTGTACTTGCCATTCCTATACATTTATATTCTCCGAAATGTATAAATATTAATTTTTAGCGCCGTCACCAAATCCAAAAACACATATAATGTTTATCTTTAAAAATACAAGTATATACACTAGCATGTATTGCAATTATAATGTCGCCAATTATTTATCTCTGGGGGTTATTGGCCTTTTTATTCATTTTTTCACACAAAGACGAAAAAAAAACGTTCGCAGAGGTGCGAATAGATACAAATGAGCATATAGATAGACTTCGTAAAAGTATCCATCCCGAGTTTTGCAGTCATATTTCCGACTGTCCGTGGCGTGTAATGAAAAATGGTAAAGATATATTCGCAAGAGGGCCACAAATACCTCCCATTGACCCCACTTCGCGATATGGTCACGGTATGGTAGATACTTTCACGACGCACGCTTACAAAAAAGCTTGTGACAATCCAAACGGCAAGGTATACGTCTTAAAATTTGGAAGTGAGCTATTCGCTCTGGTTGGTGGTGATTTCTCCAAAGACAATGATATCGATACTAGCGAAACGTCCGTGAAAAATGAATGTAGATGTAAATACGGGGGAAAAAATGCGTTATGTCATATTCATGCTCCAAGCAGAGCACAATATAATTATGGTCCAATGTTCTGGATACCCATGTCTGGCTCAAAAATCTCGGATCAAATCGACGACTATAGAGGACTTATACAGGTTGGCCCTGACAAAAATACTTTTATTCATTATTTTGGTTACATGTTTGATACACAAAATAAATCAGGCCTGAATACAAATAAACAATTCCTACATATCAAGCGCTCATGTTCTCAAGCACTCAAAGTCTTCGGGTCGTTTTCAGAAATGAAAAAACAACCCTTTAAAGAATTGAAAAAATACAAATTTACTGCTTTGAAACCTAGCAAATCAAAATGTAATGAAATTTTCGCGGGAAGGACTCCACAAATTAGACAAAAATGGCGATTGGCTTCGCTGGACGCTCTAAAATATTACGACAAAAACGATGACGGAAGTATAGAGTTGGCAGAGTTGTTCGATCAAGCCATTGCCAGGGGAATTCAACGAGATTGGTTAAAATTAACGTTGAAAACCACCCCATGTCTTTTGTATAATGCGTTTGTACACGCCAGTGCCTATCATAAATATCTTTCTAAGCTCCAAATTCTGTATGAAGCAGGAGCCGATATGGCTATGTGGGGGACCAATACCACTATAACGCTGGCAGACCAGCATAACAGTACAAAATGTTACAATCATATTTGGCGCACAATAAATGAATATGAATAATTAATTTTTGTTATTTTTGGACTTATTTGTTAGGTCTGTACTTAAGTATGTAAATCCATAACTACACCGAGATGCGAGTATTTTCCACCAATATGGAGAAATGGAATCTCGTTTTTCTTTGCAAAAACCGCATCTGTACGCAAAGAATCACCAATCATGACTGCATTTTTCAAGGATCTGTCTGTCATTTTCCCACTTGATTTTCCACAAATGATATCAGGTGTTCTCCCAGTAGTTGTCTCAATCATTTGGGCCACTGCACCAGTATCCGGCAGAATATCGCAAATATCCGGGTACAGGAAATCTACATTTCCAATAATATATTCGGTGCTAGACGCTACCCGACTGCACAACTGAACCAACTCTGAGTAATTCCAATCATTTCGGTATAGTAGAACTACTACAGAGGCATCGTCACTTATCTGTATGCCGTTCTGAACCAACCATTTTTTTGCACTTTCTGTACCCCAGACAAACACGGGGTTGGGATTTGACTGCAGGTGAGAGGCTACACACCTCAGAGACGAGTAGACATCACTGGGGGGTATATCAACACCTGCTTCTTGTAAATCTCTAGAGATCTCGTCTGGTGAATAACGATTATTATTTGTAATGACAGTGATCTGTTTATCATGCGCTTTGAGTTTTTCAACCAATTCCTTTGCAAAAGGCATCGCCGATTTATTCAAAAGTAGTGTTTTATCCAAATCAAAAAGATAGTGATCAAAATGTTCCTTTTTACCCTGTTGGATCAAATTTGTAGTACTAATACCCTTTGAGTAAGGCAGTAATACAACCTCAACGCCCAAAGTATCCATTCCGTCATCAAAGTAACGGATCTGCTTCTTGTAAGACTCCTCTTCCCAATCATCGCCGTGAAATATAAACTTTATGTCGTACTGCATAATCAAATCGATATGATTATCACCAATTATCTCTATGACTACCTGGGGGAATTTCTTCTCTATAGCAGCCGCTCTAACTTCCTGCGACTGCTTTGGTTGACGCTTATAGGAGGCTACGAAAGTGTCTGTGTGAATTCCTACTACGAGTTTATCAACTTGCTCGAGGACACGGTTAATTAGATGAATGTGCCCAGAGTGAAAAAGATCAAATACTCCAACTATGTAACCAACTTTCATTTTAATATTTAAAAATAAATAAATACTATATTAATGGCCCAGTCTGCGTCGTTTATTGGATTTACTACGTAAAAAAAAAAATTATGTATATTTTTTAGAGATGTATTCAATTACACGTTTGAATTGATTCATTCATGTATTCCTTTGTCATAAACAAAACCACTACGTAGGGACACATCCTAAGTAACGTCGGAACGATGCCTCTGTACAATGTCCAAGGACCCTCCTGGTGCACTATGCGTGCCATCGATATCAATTGGGGACTCTGTAGACGATCTGTCATTCGCCATGTCTTCATAACGTCCAACGGATTCGAAATCAACGACGTTATAATTCCCGCCGTCAAACTCGCCGACACGTTTGTCTCCGTGTTATTTTTCCACCCTTGACTTAAAAACCATTCTTTTGAATGGTGAAAAGTCGCCAATTGAGAGGAAGTGACCACCGCCGCTCGCGCTATGGTAGGGCTACCCCCCTGCCATCTCGCCAAAAATCCCGTCGCGACTTTTGACGAACCCGCCTGCCTGCGAACTTTGGCCAAATCAAACGGCGTTGCTACCAGTGCGCCCACGCCTCCTACAAAAGCACCCTTGCACATCTTCTCGGGAAGTGTCAGCGTTCTACGCGGGCCGAGCACATCCCACAATCCGAAACGTATGCCGGAATAGAATACTTGGCGTTTTAAAGCATCGGGCAGACCGTCCCACAGGCCGCGATACGATATCTTCCGGGCTACTTGCTTTCGAACTTTGATGACGTCCAGGGGGTGTGTCACTGTCGTCGCCGTCATCGCGGACACAGCACCCACAGCAAAGGATTTCATTCGTTGGTCAGTGGCAGATATAAATACGTCGCTACAAGTGTGACATGGTTCTTCGAGGCAGCAATACCAAAGGAACAACGGTGCAAAATTTTGTGTACGGCGGCCTTGCCGGCGCCACTGCCAGGACGGTCGTTGCACCGTTGGATCGCGTAAAAATACTCATGCAGGTGCAAACGTCCAAACAAACATTGTCTCA
>MDTA01101242.1_pt1 | contig 18769 bp, 16 predicted proteins | sample 811151 | NCBI WGS metagenome assembly MDTA01 (sample SAMN05326648, study PRJNA326480) | marine metagenome | isolation source: seawater | place: Indian Ocean: South | collected 2010
AATAATTAAACAAATTATTTTAAATAATATATTATTTAAATAAAAAAAATTAAAAATTATTTTTCATTTATAAAACAATCTATATTTAGTTATCACAATAAATTAATTAATAGATTTGATGCATTAAAAAAAAGGTATTATTTAAAATTCTGGTTTTGTGACTATCATAAATATATTAAAATAATTTTTAAAGATAATTATTACTACTTATTAAATTCAATTAAAAATGTTTATACTATAGGATAAATTATCAAAAATTTTTAAATTTCTAAATAAGTTTTTAATGAAATATCTTAAATTTATATGGCGAAAAATTTATTTGTTTCTTCAAAAGAATTTATCAAAATATCATAATTTATTGATCTTAAAGAAGATTAATAAACTTTCTATAATCTTTAATGAATGTTATGAAAACAAGAATTATGATATTGAGACTAATGGAGAAGCATTCTTATTAAAAAAATTACATTTAGCGAATAATTTAGACTATATTTTTGATATTGGAGCTAATAAAGGTAATTATTCTATACTCTCAAGAGAAATAAGTTCAAAAGCTAAAATTTTAGCCTTTGAGCCAGTTTATGATACATTTAAGTCTTTAAAATTAAATGTTAGAGATTTGGGGATTTATACTTATAATTTTGCTTTTGGTAAAGAAAATGGAGTTTCCTTTATTAATGTTTTTAAGGAGGATACATTATCTTCAATTATTAGTTTTCAAAATGAATTTCTAAAAAAAGATTGTAAGAGATTTGAGATTGATGTAAAAAGAGGTAGTTCCTTTCTTTCAGAAAATCCTGAAATTAAAGAGATTTCTATTCTAAAAATAGATACTGAAGGATTTGAAAATTTTGTTTTGGAAGGCTTTAATGATCATCTAAAAAGAATTAATGTAATACAATTTGAATATGGATTAGCTAATTTATCATCTAAATATTTTTTATTTGATTACTTTAAGGATTATTCTCAGATTTTTAAAATTGGTAAACTATATCCAAATGGTGTTATTTTCTTTGATGAATATAATATAGAGATTGAAAACTTTATTGGCCCAAATTTTATAATGGTTAGAAAAGACAGAAAAGATTTGATAGAACTTTTAAGTTTATGTTGATCGAATTTAATATGTTAATTTAAATTAATGATTATTTTAAACCTTTAAGAAGCTTTAATTGTGAAGGTAATGGATTTGTTCTTGGATTTACTTCCATTAAATAATCTAATGCTCTTTGAGGAGATAAATTATGTTTTACTACAAGCCATGACATACATATAATGGGCGATCTTTCTCTCGCAGCTTGACAATGAACAAAAAGTGGACCTTTCTCTTTGATTATTTCAATTATTGAAATAATCTCTCTTATATCTGAAATGAGAATATTTTTATTAACTTTATGATCAGGTAGTGTATATCTCCTGTGAGTAAATTCTTTTTTAACTTCCTCGCAAACTGGAGCTTCTTCTTCGTTACATAAATTTAAAATAGATTTTATATTACTGTTTTTTAATACTTTAAAGTGAGATTCCTTTAATGGAGCAGGTCCAATAGCTAGTTCATTATTTAAAACCCAATTTATTTTAAATCTTGTCATGTTTTAGGAATCTAGCCATTTGAAAAACTTTGAACTAATTATTTTCGCATTTTTCAAAAAGTCATCCTTCAGTGTGTCATATTTTGATATTTTAGCTTTTTTGTCTTTATTAACATTTTCTTCTTCTATATATGAGTTGTAAGTATAAGCATATTTATACCTGTAATTATTAAGAATTTGATTAGAAGTTTTCTTAGTTGAATTTGAAATTATACCTAAAAAGTTTGCCCCACTACTAAGTGTTTTACTTATTGATTCTTTAGGTAAAACTCTTGGAACTTGATCAGTAGTTACTATTAATATTAATCCGTCAGATTTTTCTGACATTAATAAAGAATCAGCTAGACCAATAACTGGAGGGGTATCAATTAAGACTAAATCATACTTACCAGATTTCTTAATCGACGAAATTATATTATCCATTTTTTTAGACTGTAATAGTCTTGTTGGATCTGGAGGTTTAAAGCCAGATGTAATTACTTCCCAATTATCGAATCCAGAAACAGATTGGATTGCATCAGAAATTTTAATATCATCATTTGTAATGATATTTGATAATCCAGTTATATTATTTAATTTAAGACGAGTATGTAATTGAGGTTTTCTCAAATCAGCATCTATTTGTAATATTTTTAAATCCATTTCGCATAAGGTCTTTGCTAATAAGATGCTTGATAATGACTTTCCTTCCTTTGGTATAGAGCTTGTCATCGTAACAATTCTAATAGGTTTATCACTGTTAAGAAATCTTATAGAGGTATATATATTTCTCAAAGCCTCTTGATAGAAAAATTTATCATATGAGTTAATCTCTTCATCATCTTTTATTAATACATCTACAATTGATCTTTTTTCTTCTCTTACTTTACTAAAAAACTCAATATAAGGAATATGGCCAAGTAGTGGATAATTTATTTCTTCCTTAATTTCTTCGGGAGAATGATAAACATCATCAAATTTATCTCTTAGTAAAGATAGACCAATACCAGTAAATATTCCCATTAAAGCAAAGTTGGTTAACTCTTTCCTAAATGATGGGTAAATACGAGTATTTTTGAAAATTGGATCCCTAATAATAGTCCATGGGTTACTGTCTTGAGCAATTTGTAATTGTAAACTTTCCTTTGCTTCATTTAATCCCTCAATATTTCTTATAGCCGCTTGGAGTTCAAAAGTTAATAATTGATAGTCTCTTATAAGGTCTGTTAATTCCTTAAATTCATTGTTTAGCTCCATTAGCATTGATTTTCTAATTTCGATAATATCTTTTGTACTTTTTATTGATTTATCAATTATTTCTAATTGTTTCTTTTTTAAGATAGGTCTCAGTAATTTAATTCTTGACTCATAATTTCTAATAACAGATGAGTTTGGTGTATAAATAAGTTTTGCTTTACTAAGTTCTTGATTTAAAAGTTTTAATTCTTTAGAAACACTTTCTTCTTCAGTTATTCGAAGATCTGAACTATCTATTGAATCACCTATGAATTCTCGATAGCTTATCATATTTGAATTTTCTTTTAAAATCTCTTCTCTAATAGTTTCTAATCTTTTAATATTAGAATTATATAGAGTAATTTTTGTTTCAAGTCCTTTTATATCAACCTTTTTCTTTTGACTCTCAACTAAGGGATCTACTATATTATTTTTCTTCATGAAATTCTCTAGTTCAATACTTTTCGCAATATATTTTTCTTTTAAAGATGGTTCTTGAGAACTTAAGAATTTTAATCCATCATTTAATTTTTTCTTTTTCTGTTGACTTGCATAATTAACAAAAAGTGTACTTAATTGATCTAATAACTTTATATCTTTCTGAGGATTATTACTTTCAAAGTAAATTTCTAAAACACCTGAACTTTCAGTATCTTGTTCAATTCTAATCCTATCTGCTAGATCTAAATAATTCATATTAAATTGTTTGGAGATATCCTCTAATAAATATTGACTTAAGAGAACTTCTCTTAAGGTCGGTATATTTTGCTCTAAACTACTACTGGTATTAAATATTGATTGAAGACTATTTGAATCTCCTTTATTCAGATTATTAATAGGATCTTCTATTAATAAACTAAAACTACCTTCATAAAGAGAATTAAATATTTTTTCTCTAGTAGTCCTTATAAATCCAAAAAATATAAAAGAAATAAGTATTATTATTAATATTTTCTTTCTTCTTATTAATTTATAAAATAAGGTTTCTATAGAATTTTTTTCATCTTTATTATTAGATATATCAAAATTTTTATTTTTATAGTTATTCTCTGATTGAGGATTTTTTCCTAAAGAGCTTTCCAAATTCAAACAAAGTCTATTTTTCTATTATGTCATATAATAGCCTATATACTAAAAATTAAGATTTTTTGTACTTGAAAATAATGCAGAATTTTAAGAGATTATTGATTGTAAAAAGTTTGCTCTTTATTGCTGGTTATAATTTAATTCCATCTCTTAATTATGTTGAAGCTCAAGAATTAAATAGATCTAGTTCTTTAAATCAAATTGATAATGAGTATTCAGATAATAATAACTATGATCTTCAAAAAAATGTTTATATTTTAGGGCCAGGTGATGAATTATCATTAGAGATAATAGGAACTGATATTGAAGTAAGTAATTATCAAGTTTTAAATGATGGATCTATAAGCGTGCCTTTAGCAGGTGATTTTAATTTGATTGGTAAAACAATTTCTCAAACAAAAAAGGAAATAATTGAGAGACTTAAGAAACAGATACTTGAACCTGAAATTTCATTAAGATTAATAAAATCTAGACCTATTTCAGTTTTTGTTTTAGGTGAAATAAATGATCCTGGTCTTTATAATTTTTCTTCAAAAAATGATGAAATAAAAAATTTACCTACTTTAGTATCTGCAATTAAAAATGCTGGAGGCATAACACAAGATACAAATTTAAAAGAGGTTGAATTATTAAGACTTTTGCCAGGTAACAAAAATGAATATAAATCTACCGTAATTGATTTAGTCGATTTAATCTTTGATGGCAAAAACCAAAATAATCCATATCTTTTTGATGGCGATATCATAAAACTTAAAAAGACTAATAAAAAGTTTTCTGAAAAAATAAATACTATATCTACAAGTAATTTAACTCCTAGTTTGATTGAAATTAGTGTAATAGGCGAAGTTAAAACACCTGGGACTTTTACTGTTGATAAAAAGACATCTTTATTTCAATCAATTTTAAAAGCAGGTGGACCTATAAATGGTAGATCTTCAACTTCAAATGTAGATCTTTTTAGAATAAATAGAGATGGTTCAGCTACTCATAAAAAATTCAAACTTGATTTTAGAAAAGGAATGTCTCCCGAAAATCCCCTTTTAAAAAAAGGAGATGTAATAAGAGTAAGAAGAAATCTTATTACAAAATCTTCTGATTCTTTAGCTACAATAAGTAATCCTTTGCAAGGGCTAGTTACAATTTATTCTCTATTTAAGATAATTGATTAATTAATCATTTAAATTTATGAAAATAAAATATAAATTAAGCTCAATAATTGAATATAAGTTAATTAGAAAGGTCATAAAATTAATCTCATTTCTTAAACCATCCACCAAAAAAAATCTAAAATTAATAATTTTTGTAATGTTATTAAATTCATATGCTGAATTTATAACTATAAGTAGTCTGATACCTCTTATAGATATTGCTTATAATCCTAATAATTTATCAAGATTAAGTTTTTTAAACTTGGTTTTTGACTATCTAAATATTCAACAGAATTATCAATTTATTGCTATCTCAATATTATTTATAATAATCATTACACTATCAACCTTTTTTAAGATTTTTGCTTTGAGACTTATAAATGGATATATTGCAACGTTAACTAAGGAATTAGGCCAGAAGCTATATAGAGGAGTTTTATATCAAGATTATTCATTTCATATTAAAACTAATTCGAGTAAATTGCTTAATTCTCTTACGCATGAATTAGATGTGTCGGTTTCTGTAGTAGCCAATATTTTAAATACTATTCTTACATTATTAAGTATTTTTGGTATCTTTATATCATTATCAATAATAAATTTTAAACTAGTAGTTTATATTGGATTAATTTTTACAGTATTCTATTCTTTTATAACTATAACAACAAATAAATTTGCAGATATATACGGTAAATTACTTTTAGAAAAAAGAATCAAAGAAACTAAAATAATCCAAGAATCTTTAGGTTTTATTAGACAAATTTTATTAGATAATTCTCAAGAAGTTATTGTCAAAGAATATCATAAAAATAAATCTAAAGTTGCCCAAGTTATTTCAGAATTAACAATAATTCAGCAAATCCCAAGATATTTATTGGAATCAATTATCTTATTGGTGATTGCAATAACCTTAATTATTATGGTCTCAAATCAAATTGATTTGGGTAATTATATTTCATTATTTGGAGCTTTTTTATTAGGGATACAGAAATTAATACCCCTTTTTCAAAAGACTTTTGTTCAAGTATTTCAAATAAACTCTGATAAGTATAGTTTAAATTCAGTAATTTCATATTTAAATTATATTGAAAAATTAGAAATCAATAATAAAGCTAATTCTAGGAAAGTATTTCATTTAAAAGAAAAAATTATATTTGATAATGTTAGCTTTTCTTATAAAGAAAATATTATTTTGCAAAATATAAATTGTCAAATAAGAAAAGGGGAACATGTTGGAATTGTAGGGAAAACAGGTGCAGGCAAGACAACCTTTATCGATTTATTAATGGGTTTTATAAAACCAAAAGAGGGAAATATTTTTATTGATGATAAGAAAATGAATCCTAAACTTTTTGAGGAATTTAGACTATCAATTTCTAATGTTCCACAAGATTATTATTTATTAGATCGATCAATTGAAGAAAATATAGTTTTTGGCAATAATCAAAATAAAATTGACTACAAATTACTAAATAATGTTATTAATTCAGCGATGTTAAGAGGGTATGTAAATACTTTAAAATTTGGATTAAAAACTTTTGTTGGAGAAGATGGAATAAAGCTTAGCGGTGGCCAAAAACAAAGGGTTTCTATTGCTAGAGCTCTTTATAAGAAACATACTTTTCTTTTATTGGATGAGGCAACTAGTTCAATTGATTCAGGGATGGAGAAGAAAATAATAAATAATATTATAAAAAATTATCCTGATATCACAATTATTATGATTGCTCATAGATTAGAAACTTTGAAAAAATGTGATTATATCCTTGAAATAAAAGATAAAAAATTAATCAAGCACAATAATATTAAAGACTATAAATCTAGTTTGATTTAAATTTAAATATTTTAATCATATTTAAAAAAAAATAGTATAAGTTATATTCTTTTGAAACTACTAAAATTATTTTCTTTAAAAGTAAATGGATTAAATTTTTATTTAAATAAATTTTTAAATATTCGAATTTTATTTTATTTTAGGATACTTAAGTGATGGTATTTCATTTAAAAATATATAGCTCCATATAATAAAATGGTTTAAAATTCATTCAAAAATTTTTTGGAAAAACAGATCTCAAGCTAATCATTCTAATAAATCTAATGTAAGTTCTTGGATCGGTCGCAAAATTAATTTTATTACTCAAAAAGAAATTATTAACTTAAATTATAGAATTTATTTTGAATTTTTAATAATCTTATTTTGTTTTTAAGCATATATAAAGAGAAAAATAAAAAATATTGTTACAAGAAAAACCAAAAGCTATTGAAAATTCTGCTTTATGAATTATTGCAAGAAATCAAATGGAAGCTTATAGTTCTAATCATGAAATATTTAAAATTTATAGTTTTTTATGATAGCTAAATATTATCCAATGATTTCTATTGTTATTCCTTCTTATAATCAAGGATGTTACTTAGAAGAAACAATAAATTCTATTTTAAATCAAAAATATCCAAATATTCAATTAATTATTATTGATGGGGAAAGTGATGACAATACTACTGATATAGCAAGAAATTATTCTGAATCAATAGATTACTTTATAAGTGAAAAAGATAGTGGTCAAGCAAATGCTCTCAATAAAGGCTTTTTAGTAGCGAGAGGAGATATTTGCGCATATATAAATAGTGATGATATTTATCTTGATAATATTTTTTGGAAAATAAGCGATAAATATTTAAAAGAAAAGTTTAAATGGATTTGCTCAGATGTCTTAATAGGTGCTTCGGTAGATGATAGCAAAGTTTGGGAACCCAAAACTATATCTTATGAATCATTTTGTGTTGAACAAACAATTGGACAGCAAGGTGTTTTTTGGGAAAATAATTCTTTAAAAAAACCTTGGTTTGATGAAAATTTGCAATATGCTATGGATCATAAGTTTTTTTTAAGTCTTTATAAGAAATTTGGCCCTCCTCATTATTTAAAAGAAAAAGGCTCCTTTTTTAGAATCCATAAAAATTCGAAAACCTCAAAATTTCAAGAAATATTATTTAAGGAAAGAAAAATAATTACTTTAAATGAAGCTAATCATGCAAATAGTGGAGTTCAAAAAAGAAAAATAATGTTAGAAAGAAAAAGATTAAACTTAAAGATTCAAATAAGTCAGAAATTTTCTATTATGGCTAAAAAATTAGAATTTAAATCTAAACTTTATTATTTTCTTTTAATATTATTAATCTTTTTAAAAGCGCCTTTTAAGTTTAGAGATGGATATTTTCTTGGTTATCTAAAGAAATCTTTATATTTATTCAAATAAACTTTTATGAAAAAAATAAGATATCTACATCTCTCGGATAGTTTTTACCCTTATGTGACAGGTGGTACCGAAATATTTATACAGAAATTTATAGATGAACAAATCAAATTAAAAAATCAATATGAAGTATTATGGGTGTGTCATAAATCTGATGATTACAAATTAAAAAAAAGTCATAATTTAGAAAAATATAAGATATTTTTAGAGCCAGTTGTTTATGAGGAAAGATTAAAAAGATTTTCTTTTCAATCAAAACAAATTCCAGGATTTTATAAAATTCTATCTGAATTTAAACCTGATATTGTACATATACATTCCTTAGGAAGTAGAACCACTCTCAATCATGTCGAATTAATTAAGAAATTTGGTTCTAAAATATTATTTACAATGCATACCCCTCCATGTAGTTGTATGGGGAATTTATTAAGTGCTTCGGATGTAATTTGTAATGGGGATTTAATTGACTCTAGATGTACGTATTTCAGATTAAGATCTAAGGGAATCCCATATATAATAGCCAAATTGGTCTCATTTCAAAATGGGTGGTTTCTTTCGCCAAATATAAAGAATAGATTATCTCGTTTATTAACCTCTAGAAAATTGACATCTAATATGCATGCTTCTTGGTTGAAATTAATGAACGAAGTTGACTATATTCATGTCCTTTCAAGTTGGGGTAAAGATATGCTTTTACGCCAAAAAATAGATTCACATAAAATTCATCTTATTAGAACAGCAGGACCTAAAAATATATCTCCAAAAAAAAGATTACCAATGGAAGATAAGTTTTTGAGACTTGTTTTTTGGGGTAGATGTAATCCCCAAAAAGGGATACATATTGTAATTAATTCGTTTTTGATGTTACCAAAAGATTTACCAATTTCATTGGATATTTATGGTCCATATTGGGATAATAATAAATACTCAAAAGATTTAATGAAAAAAATAAAGTTAGATAAAAGGATTAAAGTTTTAGGTATTCTCTCTAATGATCTACTTTTAAAAAAATTACAAAATTATGACTTAGCAGTTATTCCATCTATTTGGATGGAAACGGGGCCATTGAGTCTATTAGAAGCATTTGCAGCTGGTTTACCAGTGGCAGGAACAAATTTAGGTGGGATAAAAGAATTATTAATTAATCAAAAAGGATGTTTTGTCTTACCCCCTAACGAATCAGTTTGGAAAGAAACATTTATTAAAATCCTAAACAATAAAGCATTATTAGAAAAATTTAATTCTCCTAGTGTTAGGACTTTTGAGGAGGTAGTTAATGATATAAGGAAAGTTATTTTGTATTAAAATAATTTATTAAAACAATTAATTTTTTATTTAGAGAAGCCCTTAAAAAGTTAAAATAAATAATGATAGATAGATATTTATTAAATAAAAGAATTTTGTTAAAAATGCCCATTAAATTAATATCAAATTGTGATATTTTGATTGTTTTAAATAGTCTCGTTGCAGAGGGTTGTCCTCAGCTTGCATTGAATTTATCTAAGTATTGGTCTACAAAAGGTATTAGAGTTGAGATAATCTGTATAGATAAGTATCCTTTGGATTTAATAGAGGAATTTCAAGAAATTGATGTTAAAGTAAATTTTTACAAAAATCTCAAAAAAGGTTTTATAAGATATTTTTATTTAATTTATTTTACTTTTTGTATTTGTAAAATCTTAAAACCCTATGCAATTCTTTGTTTCCCTTTTGGATGGCATTCTTTTATAGGTATGGGAGCAAAATTATCAGGAGTTAAAAATATATGTACTCACGTTGGTAATTATCCTCCTATTAGAGAAAAAAGTATTAAAAAATTTAAGTTTCTTGTTCATTTTGGTAGATTATTCACTAAAAAATGTATTTGCTGTTCTGACTATGTCTTAAATGCCACTAAAAAATATTTTTCGTTACCAAATGAAGATCTTTGTAGAGTTTACAACTGCTGTGATTTTAATAAATTTAGCTCAAAAAATCTAAATTTCTTAAGAGATAAAAAAAATATAAATTTAGGAATGGTTGCCAGATTAGAAAGGCATAAAGATCAATCTACATTAATAAAAGCTTTACCTGAAATTTTGAAAAAAGGTATAAAAGTTAATTTATCAATTATTGGAGATGGATCAAAAAGAAAAGATCTAGAGGAACTATCACAAATACTTGGTGTAAGAAAATTAGTAAACTTTATGGGATCAAGGAGAGATATTTCACAAATACTTTCTAAATTGGATATTTTTGTATTTTCTGTTCGTGAAGATGAAGGTTTTGGTATCGCAATGGCAGAGGCAATGATTTCAGGAATTCCTATCCTAGCTTCTGATGTGGGAGCGTGTTTAGAAATTTTAGGTAATGGCGAGTATGGATATTTTTTTAAAAGAGGGGATCCAAAAGATTTAGCAGCAAAGGTTTTAGAAATGACTATTAATTTAAAAAATGTAAATCAAAAGGTTGTTAAAGCAAAAAAATATGCAAAAAGAAACTTTTCTATAAAAACCATGGCTGACTCTTATTTAGATTTATTAATGTTATGAAAAAATTCCACTTTTTAGATGGTTTAAAAATTGGAGGTATTGAAAATCAAGCCTTTACTTTATCCTTAGAAGAAAGTAAAAATTATATTAATTATATAATAAATATAGATGAATTTAAAAATGATTATTCAGATAATTTTTTTAAGCAGGAAAAGTATAAAAATTTAAAAATAATTTCATTTAAAAGGAAAAAAGGTTTATTTCTATCTTTTATGATTTTTAAAAATTTTAGAAAATTTAATAATTGTGATTTAATAATCTATTTCAATAATATTAATTCTTTATGGGTTATTATTGGGGCTAAATTGGCTGGACTAAATAATATTGCAGTTTGTGTTCAGAATACGGTTTTAGGGATAAATTATCAGAATTTAAAGAAAATTTTATTATTAAAAATCTTTAATTCACTTAAAGCTAAATTAATTCCGTGTTCTAAAGCAGTGGTAAATTCTTATTTGAAGATTGATAAAAATATAAAATTTTATCAAGTGATCCCTAATTGTATTAATGTAAGTAATTTTCAAAAAGAAATTAATTTATTCAAAAAAGATAGAAAATTTGATGATCTTAAAACTATTATTATGATCGCAAGACTAGATCATATTAAAGACCAAGAAACTTTAATCAAGGCATATTCAAAAATTAAAGAAAAATGTAAATTAGAATTAGTTGGTGATGGAAAGAAAAGGTATAAATTAGAGAAAATGGCTACTGAGCTTGGACTTGATCCAAAAAAGATTTTATTAGGATCAAGGAATGATATTGCTAATCTTTTAGCAAATGCAGATATATTTGCATTTTCAACAACTGAAGAAGAGGGTTTTGGGATAGTACTAATGGAGGCAATGGCTGCGGGTCTTCCAATAATTGCTTCTGATGTATCTGCTTGTAAGGAAGTTTTGGATAATGGAAATGCTGGAATTCTTATACCACCTAAAAATCAAGATATTTGGGTTAAGGAGATAACAAATTTATTAAATTCAAAAAAACTCATAGATATTTATAAAAATAAATCAATTCAGAATTTGAAAAAATATGATTCAAAAAATGTAAAATCCGAATGGGAAAATATATTCTATAAATGAAAATTTTAATAGTTTTAAGAAATATTGGTCCTTATCACAACTCAAGATTTGAGGCTTTAATTAAATCAAAAATAAAAATCACCGTATTTGAAACTCGACCGCAATCAAAAGAATATTTATGGGGCTCATTGGATAATTATAAATATAATGTATATAAATTTCCAAAAGCTATATCTCCTGAAAAAGATATTCCAAATAGAAAAATAGATTTATTCTATAAAAAATTAATTCCACAAATAAAACCTGATGCAATAGTTTCAGTTGGATGGGCAGATAGAAGTTATCAAAGACTACTTTTATACGGAAATATAAATAAAATACCAGTATTAATAGTAAGTGATTCAATTACTAATACAGAAAATAATCAGAAAAGAAATTTTCTTAAAGAATTTATAAAAAAAATTATTTTGAAAGGATATAGTTCTGCATTTGTTGCAGGAACTGAAAGTAAAAATTATTTAATTAGTCTTGGATTCGATGAAAAAAGGATTTTCTTTCCATGGGATGTAATTGATAATAATTTTTATGAAAAATATACCCCAGAAAATATTAATGAGAAGAATAATTATTTTTTATGTGTAAGTAGATTAATAGAACGTAAAAATCTTACTAACCTTATAAAAAGCTATGTTAATTATCAAGAATGTGGTGGTAAATGGGGATTAAAAATAATTGGTTCTGGAGATCAACATCAAAAATTAATGCAAGAATCAAGAACTATATCTAATAAAGATAATTTCGAAATAATTAATTGGCTTCAAATAGATAAATTAGTTAATTTTTATAAAAATGCTTCAGCTTTTATACTGCCAAGTTATTTTGATAATTGGGGATTGGTAGTGAATGAGGCAATTGCATCAGGTCTTCCTTGCATTGTTAGTAAAAATTGTGGTTGTACAGTAGATTTAATTAATAATAAAGTTTCAGGATTGATTTTTGATCCCTATAATTTAAATGAATTATCATTTTTTATGCAGCTAATTGAGAATCAAGAGGAGAAAGAGCGAGAAAAAATGATTAAATATGCAAGAATTAATTTAGATAAATTTGATTTAAGTAACTTTTCAATCAATTTAGAAAAAGCTATAAATCAAGCGATAAATAAACCAAGATATTCAATGCTTTCAGAGATATTGCTAAGAATTACCTCTTTACTATGATTTTAGATTTTCTTTTTACTTTAAATGCTCCTGAGACTCTATGGTTATTTTCTTTATTTTTTTGCTCTATTTATCAAATTTATAAAAGTTATTATAATAAAAATTGGTATGAACTTTATAAACCTATAAATTTATTTGCAATATTAACCCTTTTTTACTGCGTAATTGGACCAATAATAAGTTCTGGCCAAGATGATGGAACAATAATTTATCGAGCAATTAACCATAGGGAATATTATCAAATTGGTTTGTTAGCCGCATTTATTTCTTTCCTTTCATTTAAGATTGGCTTTGAATATAAAAATAATTTTTTTATAAAAGATTTTGGTATTAATAAAAGAGATAAAAAAGAAGTTGAAGAAAAAAATTATTTTCTTTTATATGAATGGGGAGAAAGACTTTTTATCTTAACGATAATTTGTCAAGTTATTATTTTTGGAATTGGAATATTTAATAAGATTAGATTTATAGGTGATTATGATTTAGCTCAAAATTATGTTTTTTACCAAGGATCACTAAGGGGATATTTTGCTTATTCAATAAATTTTCTTAATGCATCAATCTTATTAATGTTTATATCGGTTTTAAATGGCGTAAAAGAAAAATTTAAATTTGTATTTTACTTATCTATCACAATATCAATCTTTCTTAATTATGGCTTTAGATGGAGATTATTTATGCTATTTTTTCCACTAATATTAATTTATTATTTCTATAAAAAAACTAAACCTAAAATTATATTTGTATTAAGTACTTTATTAGCAACTCTTTTATTTTTTGGTCTTATACAAGTTACACGAGATTATGGTTTTGGGATAAGTCTCGATAAATATCAAAATTTTTCTAGAAAATATGAAGATTCTTTTATCAGTAAAATAATAAAAGCTTCTTTTTTTGATACTAACGTTTTTAATACATCTGCAGGAATGATATATAAAACACCTTCTAAATATAATTATGTTGGAATTGCTCCTTTGATAAATGCGGTTACACTTCCTATCCCCAGAGAAATTTGGCCGAATAAACCCTCTGGTGAATATATTAAAAAAATATATAAGATTGTTTATCCAGGAAAATTTCGGGAAGTTGGCTCAGCTTCTCTTGGCTTTGCAGAATATTATATTTCTGGAGGTTGGATTGCTCTAATAACTCTAAATTTCTTTTTGGGTTATTTGTACAAAAGATTATGGATCTGGTTTTTTTATAATTTCTATGATCCATTAGCGCAACTTAATTATGCTTTTTATTTAAGTTTCCTTTTTATTATTTACAGTAGGGGATATTTGCTTCAGCTTTTATTTTTATATTTATCTATTTTCCTTCCATTAATTTGGCTTTCTTATATCTGGAATAAGAGATTAAGTTCATGAAAATTCTTCACATATCATTTTCCTATGATTTTACAGATGGAGGCATAACGACAGTCGTTAAACAAATAATAAAAGCTCAAAAAAAAGCAAATCTATCAGTAGAATGGCTAGCGAGCAATAATTATGAAGGTTATTTAAGTAATAAGGAGTTGTTAAAGAAGATTTATGAAATAAATCCATCATTAATACATTTACATGGACTATGGAGAATTCATACTAGGATTACTCAAAATTTTGTTAAAAATGGTATTCCATATGTTATTACTCCACATGGGATGCTTGATAACTGGGCTTTAAGGCAATCGATTATAAAGAAAACACTTTCTTGGAGATTTTGTGAGAAATATGCATTTGATAATTGTTCCTTTATTCAAGCTCTTTGTGATTCGGAATTAGAAACAATTAAAAAAATCAATTCTTTATGGAAAGTTTATAAAATCACCAATGGAATAGTGCTTCCAGATAAAGAAAATTTAAATTTAAATGAAAAGCCAATAATTTGGAAAGATAAAATACCATCTAATGCAAAGGTATTACTTTTTATAGGCAGATTTCATAAAAAGAAAGGTATCAATCAATTAATTAAAGCATGGGAAATTATTATTAAACATGACTATAGTCAGAATTGGTGGATATGTTTCGTAGGCTCAGGTGACTTAAGTATTTTAAATAGAAAAAATTTTAACTATTATTCTAAAAGGATTATAATTTCAAAACCAGTATTCGATATTGAGAAAGAAAAAGTTTTTAAAAATTCTTCAGCATTTATACTACCCTCCTTTTCAGAAGGTTTACCCATGGCTACTTTAGAGGCAATGTCTTATAAAATTCCTTGTCTAATAAGTAAAAACTGTAATTTAACTAAAGCCATAAGAATTGGTGCTGCTATTGAAACTAATCCATCCATTGAAGAAATAGTTACATCATTGAAAAAACTTTTTAAAATGGATATTTTAGAGAAACAAAAAATTACAGATTTAGCATATAAATATTTAACTGAAAATCATAATTGGAATAAATTAACAAATGAAATAAGAGCTCTTTATGGATCAATATGTAACGAAATCTAGATTTATTTTTCTTTGATTTTGTAGGTCTTTGATAAGATTAATTGTATCTCAAACTCGTTAATGATATATCAAAAGCTGAATTTATATAAAAAAAAGAAGACAAATATTTATGATTTTATTAAAAAATTTCTCTGGAATTTTATTGGTAAGCCTTTTGTTAGCTCCTTTATCCCAGGTACTTACTGGAGAAAAATAATACTAAGATTATTTGGTGCGAAAATTGGTATTGGAGGTAAAATAAAACCTTATATAAAAGTTTCAGAACCTTGGAATTTGCTTGTAGGGGATCATTGCTGGTTAGGAGAAAATATATGGATTGATAATTTATCAATTGTAAAAATAGGTAATAGAGTTTGTATCTCTCAAGGTGTATATATCTGCACTGGTAATCATAACTATAAAAAAGAATTGTTCGATCTAATGCTTAAATCAATTATTATAGAAGATGATTGTTGGCTATCAGCAAAATCAATTATTTCGCCTGGATCTATTCTGAAGCAAGGTTCTATAGCTTCTATAGGTTCTACAGTTTCAGGTACTCTCAAAGAAAATTCTATTTACAAAGGTAATCCTGCTAAGTTCTTTAAATTCAGATATGATTGAAACTATTAAAATTGTTGTACCTACTTTAAATACCTATTTAATTCTACCTCGGTTAATTAATTCTTTAAAAAAACAAACTTGGAGAAATTGGAATTTACTTTTTGTTGATGGGGATTCTGACAAAGAACATTTTCAATGGTTAAATAATAAATGTGAGGCTCATTCAAAGCTAAAAATAATCAAACAAAAGGAGAAATTTAAGGGTATCTACGGTGCAATGAATCAAGGATATAAGACAATAAAAGATAATGAATGGATTTTGTTCTGGGGATCAGATGACTGGGCTATCGCATCTGATGTCCTTCAAAAGATAGTTTCTAAAGTAAATTCTTACGAAGATAAATTTGATCTGGTTATATGCAAGGGAAAATATATAAATAATAAAACTAAAAAGGTCACTAGGTTATCAAATTTTTTTAATAATAGATTTTCAATAATAATGAGTAGAAGAATTTTTCGTAAAATGCTTTTTCTTGGCATGACGCCTCCCCATCAAACTACTTTATTTAGTAAGAGAGCTTTTAAAAAATTATCATCCTTTTCAGATGATCTAAAGCTTGCTTCTGATCTGGATTATTTTCTTAAATTTAGCATGATTAAAGATATTTCTATTTTAGTTATAGAGGATGAATTAGTAAATATGTCAAATAATGGAATCAGTTCTCAGAAAAATCTATTAAGACTGAAAGAAGTATTATATTCCTATAAAAAATCCTTTGGCTTATTATTTCTTTTCCCATTTATTTCTAGATATTTAAGAAAAGTTTTTGTAAAGATTCTTCGCAAATTATGAATATTTACTTATTTGGCAAAACTTCTTTATCGGGAGAATTCTTTTATAAATACTTTAATGAAAAGAAAAGCTGCTATAAAATATATTCTTTTTCAAGATCAGAAAAATATAGTTTTAAAATTGACTTAAAGAAACCAAACTCATTTTCTTTAATTAATAATAATAAATTCATAATTATCAGTTTTGCACCAATTTGGGACTTGTCTTACTTTCTAAATTATTTATTTAATAATGAAAAATATAAATTAGATAATCTTCAAGGAATTATAACTTGTTCCTCAACATCTGTAATAACAAAGAGATTTGAGTCTAATGATTTTGATAAAAACTTAAGTTCTAAATTAATAAAATCTGAAGAGAAAATAATTGAAATTGCTAAGAAATTAGAAATAGGTTGTCATATCATACGACCAACATTAATATATGGTTCTATTAAGAGATTAAAGGATAAAAATATTTCAAAAATTTTATTAATTATGAGGTCTATAAGATTAATTATTTTGCCATCAAATTCTGGCTTAAGACAACCTATTCATGCATTCCAATTGGCAGAAGTAGTTTATTCATTAATGGTTCAATCTTTAAATTCTGTAAAAACTCCCCAAATTAATTTCATTAATGTTGGAGGAGATCAAATTTTTGAATACAGTCAAATGATAAAGATCCTCAAAAACTCATTAAAAAATGATGATAGAGCTAAAAAATGCTTAATTCTTCCAATACCCAATAGGTTATTTTTTATATTTATTTCACCTATTTTAATTTTCTCACCTAAATATTTTGCTTCTTTATGCAGAATATGTACAAATTTATCAGGTTTTAAAAAGGCCTGCGATATCACAAAAACAGATCCAAAGAATTTTCCCTTAGAAGTTAATTGAAATGTCTTTAACTCTGAACTTTTGTTTTTTTTGTTTTGGAATATTCGTATCATTCTTTATTTTGAGAATTGGTATTAATATCCTTAAAAAACATTCTTTAGATAAGCCTAATTCTAGAAGTTTACATAAAAAACCTATTCCTAGGGGCGGAGGGTTATCTTTTATAATTCCATTATTAATTTATGATTTATTTCTTTTATGTATTGGTAATTTTTCTTCTTTAGTTCCACTATCCTTATTATGTTTGCCACTTATATTTATAAGTTTTTTGGATGATTTGTTTAAAGTTCCATCAATAATAAGATATATAGTTCAGGTCATATCATCTTTTCTCATAATATATTTTACTAATTTTCAATTTTCTTTCACAAATTCATTTATCAGGATTTTTGCAATAATAACCTTAATAATAATTATCACTGGATTAACTAATTTTACAAATTTTATGGATGGTTCAGATGGATTAGTAGCTGGATGTATGTTTGTATTATTTATAACACTTAATTTTAAATTAAATTATGCTCCTAATCTGATAATACTTTTAGGATCATTACTTACTTTTTTATTTTGGAACTGGCCACCTGCAAAAGTTTTTATGGGGGATGTGGGTAGTAATTTTCTAGGAATATATTTTGTTGCTAACATGCTTCAATTAGACAATATTGAGATTTTAGGATTGGTATTTATTGCAAGTCCTTTATATGGTGATGCTTTGATTACTCTGTTGAGAAGATTTATCTCCAGACAGAATATTTTTCAAGCTCATAGACAGCACCTTTATCAAAGACTTTATTTAGGCGGATTATCAAAACAAATAATTTGTTTATGTTATATTTTTTCATGTACATTTTTGTCTTTAATTTATTTAAAATTAAATTTAATATATGAAATAGTTGCCGTTTCTTTTGTTTTATTAATAATGTTTATAATTGATGATAAATATGCATTATCATTTAAAGATTCTATTTAAGATAACAAAAT
>MDTA01094409.1_pt1 | contig 18759 bp, 22 predicted proteins | sample 811151 | NCBI WGS metagenome assembly MDTA01 (sample SAMN05326648, study PRJNA326480) | marine metagenome | isolation source: seawater | place: Indian Ocean: South | collected 2010
AAAAAAATAATTTATCAGGAGGCACCCGAAACTTTACCTCCTAATATGTTTAAAAAAATTAAAAGAGAAATTGCAAAAAGACTATTAAGTGAAAGAAAAGAAAGATGGTGGACGATTCCTACTTTATTTACAGAAATTGATACTTTGAGAGAAAAATATACCAATGAAAATGATAACGAAAAGCTAAAACTTCTAGATGAATTCAATGATTATGCAATGTTTATTCAGAAAAAGTACGAAAATGCTTAATGTTAATAAATTTAAAATGCTTTTTTTACTAGTTGATTTAAAACAATAACTTTATATAAAAATCTAATGGCAACCTTAAAAGTAACAGACGAAAACTTTGACACAGAAGTTATAAAATCTTCAAAACCAATTATAGTTGATTTTTGGGCAGAATGGTGTGGCCCTTGTAAAATGGTTGGGCCAATTTTAGAAGAAATTTCAGATGAAATTGCAAATGAAGTCTCTATTGCAAAACATAATATTGATGAAGAACCTAACACACCAACTAAATACGGAGTAAGAGGAATACCAACTATGTTATTATTTAAAGATGGAGAATTAAAGTCTACGAAAGTTGGCGCAACACCAAAGTCTGATATTGTTTCTTGGATAAAAGAAAATATTTAATTTAAATTTAATACCTCACCAGCAAGATATAAAGAACCTGTTATCAAAATAATATCATTTTCAGATATTGGACAAGAGGTAATAGCTTCAATAATTGAATTTTTAAATTGTGTCTTTTGAAATTTACTCAATTTTTTTTTAAGATCTTTACCCTTAATTGCATTTGGTTGATTTGGAATATCAATTGCAGTTAATGAAGAAATATTTTTAAAATAACTTATATATTTTTCATGATCTTTATTTGCCATCATTCCTAAAATTATATGTTTTTTGCAATTTAAATTTTTTAAGTATTCGTTTAAAACTTTTGCACCTAATGGGTTGTGTGAACCATCAATATATATTTTGTTTTTTTTACATAAATCTTTTAATTTGCCCTTTTTGATCTCTTGAAGTCTAGCAATACTTTTAATTTTAGTTATACCTTTTTTTATATTTTCATCATTTACATGTAAATTAAGGCTTCTAATCGTTGCTATAGCTGTTGATATATTTTCAATTTGAAAACCACCCAATACATTAGGCTGAGGTAATTTTAAACCTCCAAATTCATCTTCATAATAGATAAAACCATTTTCATTAACTGAGTAGCTATATTTTTCGTTAAATATTATTTTATTTGATTTATTATTTAAAATATTTTTTTTTATTAAATCTAAAGTTGTTTTGGAACTTTGTTTTGCTATAATTATATTTGAATTTAATAATTTAGATGTTTTTTCAAAAACTATTTTTTCCAATGTTTGTTCATGATTTGGAAGCCAATCTAAATGATCTAAACCTATAGAAGTTATTATACTTGCCAAATTATTATTTATGATATTCGTTGCATCAAAACGATGGAATAAACCACTTTCAACTATATTGATATTATCTTTAAAATTTTTAGCCCAATAAAAGTATGCTGCAGTCAATATTTCAAAATATGTTATTGGGTCGCCGTTGTTTATATCTTCAACTTCTAGAAGTAATTTTGAAAGATCTTCATCAGATATTGTTTGATCATTGTAAATAAATCTTTCATTAATTTTTGTTATATGCGGACTAGTATATATATTACATTTAATTTTTGCTTCCTTGAGAATTGCTCTTATTACTTGAATAGTAGAATATTTTCCATTAGTCCCGACTACAGAAATACATTTAGTAACGTTTTGTGGATTTCCTAATTTTTCACAAAGATTTTGAATTCTAACTAGACTTAAATCTATTTCTTTAGGATGCAGCTTTTGTAAGCGACTCAATATTTTCTGAAGTTTCATTTAGATTATCTGAATTTACCTCAGAATTTTTCTTAAGCAATATTGATAAAATGGCGCCTATCTCTTTTTGTAAGTCTTTTCTCTGAACAACTCTGTCAACAAAGCCATGTTTTTCTACAAATTCTGCAGTTTGAAAATCTGGACTAAGCTCTTCCTTTACAGTAGCTTGAATTACTCTTTTTCCAGCAAAAGCTATCAAACATCCTGATTCTGCAAAATGAATATCACCAAGCATAGCGAATGAAGCTGTGATACCTCCTGCAGTAGGGTCTGTAAAACAAACTATATAAGGTAAATTATTTTTTTTTAGCTCATTAATTGCAAGAGTAGTTCTAGTCATATTGGCTAGTGCAATAGGCGATTCAAACATTCTTTGACCGCCACCACAAGGAAAGAACACATAAGGAGTTTGATTATCGATTGCATGTTGAACTCCATAAATTATAGCTTCACCCTCAGCAGCTCCAACTGATCCTCCTATGAAATCGAAATTAATTGCTCCAGCTGTAATTTCAATTCCATTTACCTTTCCTTTTGCAATCATAACAGCACTATTTTGATTAGTTTTTTTTCTAGCAACTTTTAATCTTTCTTTGTAAGTTTTCGTATCTACCCAGTCCAATGGGTCTTCTGCTGGTATTGGAGACTCTAATATTTGATATGAATTTTTTCCAAAAAAAATATCAAACCTTTGTCTACAACTAATTCTATGATGTTTTCCACATGAGTTACACACCCACAAATTTTCTTCTAAATCTTTTTTTAGAATCGGTCCCTTACAACAACTAGTCCAATCAGAATTTTCAATTTCTTCTTTTGAAGGTCTTTTTCTTAAAACTTTCTTAATTTTTTCACCAAATTTTATCGCTTTAGTTAACCAGTTCATGATATTTTTTTTTTTAATCTATTTACAATTCTACTTACATTTGTGACAGGATTTTGTCTACTTGTTAAACTCCTTGTTATTTCTTTACAAATAGCACTTCCAACCACTAATCCGTCAGCTGTTTTAAATTTTGATATAGTTTTTTCAGTAATACCAAACCCTATTACGCAGTTTTTTTTGTAACCTATTTTTTTTATTTTATTATAATTTAAAAGAATTTTTTTTGGAGATATTTTAAGTTTACCACCAGTTGTAGATAACATGCTAATATAGTAAATCATTTCATGAGAATCTTTAATTATTTTTTTTAATCTCTCATTTGAAGTTGTTGGAGAAAGTAACTGAACAAAAATAATTGATTTTTTTTTACATTTTTTTGCAAAAATTTTATTTTCAGGCCAAGGTAGATCTACTACAATTAGACCATTTACTCCTGATTTTTTGCAATCGTTAATAAATTTATTTTCACCATATTGATATATCATATTGTAATAACCCATTAAAATTAAAGGTTTTGAGTTTTTATTTTTTTTAAAATTTTTTACTATTTTGAATACATCATTAATTTTAATACCATTTTTTATTGCTCTATAAGCACTAGTTTGTATTTGACCACCATCAGCTATAGGAGTATTGTGAGGAAAACCTAATTCACAAATATCAACATCTTTTGAAATTGAATTTAAAATTTCTAAAGATTTTTTTTTTGTATGATCACCAGCAACTGTATATGTTAATAAAGCAGGCCTATCATTTTTTTTTGCAATTTTAAAAGCTGATGTAATCGGATTAATCATATTTTTTTAATCTTTTCTTTAAAATATCTCTATCTTTTTTTGCGTCGCCACATGAATTAACAATTATAATGTTTTCTCTTTTTAACTTTGGTGCAATTTTAATTGCTTCTGCAAAAGCATGACTTGGTTCAAGACTTGGATTTATTTTTTCATATTTAGTTACTAATTTATATGCTTCGAGAGCCTCTTCATCAGTTGCAAAAGTATATTTTGCTCTTTTAACATCTTTAAGAAAGCAATGAATCGGACTTACTCCTGGATAATCTAAACCGGCACTTATAGATTCTGTTTCATTTATTTGTCCATCGTTATTTTGGCAAACATACGAAGCTGCTCCATGTAAAATACCTAATTTTGCTCCTCTACTTAGAGGAGCTGCATGTAATTTAGAATTTTTTGGACCTCCAGCTTCAACTCCAATAAATTCAATTTGAGATTTTGGGTAATCAACGAACTCACTCCAAAATCCGTAGGCGGAGCTTCCACCACCGACACAATTAATTAGTTTTATTTTTTTTGGTATTTTTCCAAATTCATTTTTAATTTGAATTTTTAATTCTTTGGAAATTTGACTAGTACTCCATCCACATATTTTCACAAATATATTTGGTCCAACAGTCGAACCCACACACATATGTGTTGTATCACAATTTGAAACCCAATACCTCATACACTCACTTACAGCATCAACTAAAGTTTGACTTCCTGTATATACAGGAATTATTTCAGCTCCATTTTTTCTCATGGCGTCACAGTTAGGTTTTTGTCTTTTAATATCTTTAGCACCCATAAATATTTTACATTTAAGACCAAATTTTTTTGCAGCCATACTTAACATTTTTCCAGCATATCCAGCACCTGTGTCACCAACTATATATTTTTTTCCCATACTTTTACAAATTAGAGCATGAACAGTTGCATTATAAATTTTATGGGCTCCACCATTAGCATCAGAAACAACTTTTGCCCAAATTTGAGCACCTCCCAAATGTTTAGATAAATTTTCTAATTTCAGAAAAGGAGTTGGAGAACCAATATAATTTTTAAAATAATAATTTTTCTTTTTTAAAAAAATTTTATCATACCTTAACTTCGAAAAACTTTTTGTAAGATCATCAACAGGTTTTTTAAGTGTTTCAGGAATAAAGCTTCCACCAAATTTTCCACCCCAAAAACCAAATTTGTCATGTTGGTCAATTAAAGATATATTTTTTTTAATATTCATTTTTAACTTTACTTACTTTTTCTAAAAAAATATTTATTTTTGAAATATCCTTTTTTCCTGATGTTTCTAAACTTCCAGATATATCAATAATATCTGCTATTTTAGTATATTTATCAAGATTATCATTATATTGAATATTACCTGCTAGCATTTTATTTAAAGATTTTGGTAAGTGCTCCAAAAGGCTATGATCAAAATCTACTGATTTTTCATAACCTTTGCTATCAAATAATATTATATCAGAAATATTTTCGTATTCTTTATATTTATCAACATCATTTTTATCTTTAATAGTTAATGCAGATATTATTTTTTTATTATATTTTTTTTTAATAATTTTTGTTTTTTCAGGAGAAACATCATAAAGTTGGTAATAATCAAAATTTAAATTTTTTATTTTATCTAAAATATCATTATTTGGATTTACTAATATAGAAACAAAATTAGTTTTTTTTTTTTCAACATTTATTAAATCTACTAAACTTTCGTATTTTACATATCTTTTAGATTTTGAATAGTTAGTAATGAAACCTATGAATTTTGGAGAGTATTTGTGATTAATAATGTATTTCAAGGTATTAGAGTCTTTCACCCCACATATTTTTGCTTCCATTTTAATTAAGATGATTTAATAAATGATTAATATTTTTCTTGATATTTCCATTTGTAATGGATCTTCCAATTACTAGCCAGTCACTTCCATTTTGAAATGCTTTTTTAGGAGTCATTGTTCTTTTTTGATCATTTTTTCCTGAGTTAAGTCTGATTCCTGGAGTAATTATTTCTTTTTTAAAAATTTTTTTAACTTCTTTTACTTCATGTGGGCTACAAACTATTGCATCAAGATTAGCTTTTAATGCCAGCTTTGACTGGTGGATAACTAATTCATTTATATTTTTTTTATACCCAATTTCTTTTAAACTTTTATTATCAAGAGATGTTAAAGTTGTAACTCCAATTAATTTTATTTTTCCAGAAACTTTTTTTGCAGCTTTTAAAGCCTCTAAACCTGCACTAATATGTATCGTCAAATAATCTACTTTTAGATCTTTAATTGCCTTGATTGTTGATGCACAAGTATTTGGAATATCATGCAATTTCAAATCTGCAAAAATTATTTTATTTTTTAATTTAGATATATATGATCTTCCATATTTTGAATTAAGAAATTCTAAACCAAATTTATATCCTATTTTAATTTCTAAAGTTTTTGTGTCATTTATAATTTTTTTAACTTTTGAAATATTAGTATTGTCACATGCAACAAAAATTTTATACTTTTTCATTTATTTTTTTTGACCATTCTTTTGAAATTTTCATCAAGACAGTTTTTTTTTCTGGAGTATTAACTTTCTCGTTTGTTTTAGGATTTCTTGAAATTCTAGCTTTTTGTATTCTTGATTCAATTGTAAACACATCCCTAAGCTCAACTCTTTCACTTCTTTTTAAAGCATTTTGAATTTCATCTATCGCTATATCCACTAGCTTTATAAGATCTTTTTTTAAAAAATTTGGGTAGTTATCTGAGAGTTCTTTGATTAAGTCTGATTTTACGACTGACAATTTAATAATTTATTCAGATTCTTTTTTCTTTTTTATATCATCTAATTTTTCAGAAAGCGATGAGAAAGGTAAATTTTTACCACTCAAAGGACTTGAAAATTTAGATACTGCCTCTTTGTTTTGTAACTCTTCTAATAACTTAATACTTAATGAGACTTTTCTTTTTTCTAAGCTTAAATCAGCAATAGCAGCATCTATTCTTTCTCCCCCTACAAACCTTGAAGGTCTTGCATCTGCTGCGTTCATTGCAATCTGAGATTTTTTAATTAAAAATTCTAATTCACAACCTTCTGGCTTAACCATTAACCCTTTATTATCTGATGAAGTTACTTTTACCGTTACTGCATCGTTAATCTTTTTGTCTTTAAACCAATCAAAAGGATCTTTTTGTAATTGTTTCAGTCCAACTCTTACTTTTTGTTCACTATTTTTTATCTCCAAGATTTTAACCTTTAATTTATCACCTTTTTTGTATTTATTTAATTCATCTTCTTGTTTTCCTGAATAAGAAAGATCGTTTGAATGTAAAAAACCATCAATATCAAATTCTCCTAATTTAACATAAAGGGCATATTCATTTGAGTTACTTACAACACCTTCTATTTCAGATCCTACAGGGTAATTATCTTCAAGAGTTTTGTAAGGATTTTCAATTGTTAATTTATGCGATATTGATACCCTTCTTTTTTCTTTATCAATCTCTGTAATAACGCAGTCAATTTGATCGCCTAATTTAAATAACTTTTTCGGGGACATATTTTTTTTTGTCCAACTCATTTCACTACTATGAAGCAATGTGCTTAGACCGGGTTCTAATTCGCAAAAACAACCATAGTCTGTTATTTTTACAACTTTAACCTTGTAAGGTTTTCCAATTTCATAATTTGATATATGCTCAAAAGGATCTGGAGATAGTTGTTTAATTGAACATCCGATTTGTAATTTTTCCATATCGATAGAAATTACTTTTAAATTATGTTTTTCACCAATATTAAAAATTTCATCAGGATGATTAACCCTTGAATAAGAAATTTCTTGAAGATGAACCAGAACATCGATTTCATTATTAACTTCAAAAAAACAACCAAATGAAGAATATCCTTTAACTACTGCATCTTTAATAATATCTCCAACTTTAAATTTTTCAATAATCTTTGCTTTATCTTCTTTCTTATTGGAAGAAACTATCTGTCTTCTAGAAACACAAGCATTTCCTCTAATTTTATCTAATTTAATTATTGCAAATTTCTGTTCTATTCCAATCAGATGATCAATACTTTTCATTGGCTTGTCAGATATTTGTGAACCTGGGCAGAACATTAATGAACCAGTTTCTAAATGTTCTACTATTACTCCACCCTTACATTTAGAGGTTATTTTTCCATTTATAGACTGATTATCTTCGTATGCTTTTTCTAGTTTGTACCATCCCTTGATTTTTTGAGCCTTTTGAGCCGATACAATCACTTCACCATTTTTGTCTTCTATTTTTTCTAATAAAACTGATATTGTAGAACCTTCAGCCACCTTATCTTTCATTCCGATCATTTTAACTTCATTAACATCTATAACTGGCTCACTTTTTAAACCTGGAATAAAAAGAAAAATATATTTGTTTGTAATTTTAGTTATTTTACCTTCTATAATTTTGCCTTCCTCTATTTTATTTTTTGATAATTGGCTGTTTAGTAGTTCTTCGAATTTTTTTGTATCTGGTGATGATAGATCTTTATAAATTTCCATTAATAATTTAGTTTCCTGTCCATAATAGCTTTTATTTTTGTAAAGCACGCTTTCTTACTTAATTTAGTAGTATTAATCAAGATCGAATCTTTTGTTTTTTTTAGAGGTCCGTGAACTCTTCTTCTATCTGATTTATCCCTATTTCTAAGGCTTTTTAGCACCTCATTATAGGTTATTTTTTTATTTAAATTTTTATATTCTCTAAATCTTCTTTTAGCTCTTACTTTTAGACTAGCTGTTATGAAGAATTTAAACATTGCATCTTTAACCTGAACTGAAATTATATCTCTTCCATCTAGTACTGAGCCTAAATATTTTTTTGGAGGATTGTAAGCACATTTTTTTTGAAATTTATGAACAATATCTCTTATTTTTTTGTCCTTAGATATTATTGAGGCTGAAACAGCAACTTCTTCATCTAGTAGTTTTTTATTTTTTAAATTCTTCATTTTAAGATTATCAATCTTTTTTTTAATAAAACTATATGTAAAATTTTTTGAATTTTTTAATCTTAAATTACCAATATATCTATAACACTTCCCTGTATCTAAGTAATAAAGATTATAGTGTTTTGCAATTAACTTTGCTTGAGTTCCAGCTCCTGCTGCTGCAGGAGAATCTATGGCAACAGTAATAATATTTTTTCTTTTTTTCAATTTAATTTTGCTCCAAGTTTTTTTAAGATATTCATAAATTTTGGGAAGGAAGTATTTATAGAATCTTTATCATGAATTTCCCATTTTCCACCCAAAGTTAGTGCAGCCACACAACCCATCATAAATACTCTATGATCTTTTAGGAAATTTTTTAAAGAATATTTATTCTTCAGTATTAAATTAGGATTACCATATATTTTAATATCATTCATTTTTCTCTCTACCTTAATACCAATCATTTTCAAAAATTGAACTCCTATATCTAGCCTAGGACTTTCTTTTTCATTTAATTCTCCTAAATCTTTGAAAATAGATATTCCTTTAGATTTAGCTGCTACTAAAAATATAACTAAAAATTCGTCTATAGCAGAACTATTTAATTTAGGTGAGCAATTAATTGATTTTAATTTACTTTTACTTTTAACATAAATATCTGCAGTTTTTTCACCTTTATACGTTTTTATATTTTTAAAAATTATATTTGCATTCATTTTGTTTAAAATGTTAATTATTCCTATTCTACTTTCATTAATATTTACTTTTTTAATTATCAATTCTGAATTTTCTGAAAGTAGAGTTAAAACTATAAAAAAAGCACTTGAACTTATATCACCTGGTATACTGTAATTAAAACAATTATACTGCTGTAATCCCTTCACTTCAATTAAATCATATTTTTTTTCATTTATAATTTTTATTGGTATTTTTAAAAATTTAAAAAATAATTCAGTGTGATTTCTTGATTTCTTTGCTTTAATTTTAGTTACACCATGCGTATTCAAAGCGGCCAGCATTACAGCACTTTTGCATTGAGCACTTCCTTTACTTTCAAAATAATTTATTGGTCTTAAAAAGTTTGTTCCTTGTATTTCAACAGGCAAACAATTTCCCTTAGATTTAATGTTTGCTCCAAAATTTCTTAAAGGTTTAGTAATTCTTGAAAAATCTCGTTTTGATAGGCTCTTATCTCCAATTAGTTTAATTTTTTTTTTAGATCTTACTAAAAGACTTAAGATTAATCTTCCCAAAGTTCCAGAATTACCAGCATCCACAACTGAATTATTTTTTGGGTTAAATCCATTTAATCCATAACCTTGAATTTCATATGTTTTACCTTTTTTTTTATATTTAATTCCAAGTTTTTTTATTGCTCTTAAAGCATTAATAACATCTTCGGATTCTAAAAGGTTTGATAATTTAGATTTTCCTACTGCTTGTGAAGCTAATAATATAGCCCTTATAGATAAGCTTTTATCTGAACTTACTTCAATTTTTTTTTTATACTGAGATATTTTTTTATTTATTAAAATTCTATTTGGCATTGATGAATTAGTTTATTTTAAATTCATCCCCAAAGTATGCAGATTTAGCAACTGAATCATTAATAATTTCGTTTGGACTTCCAGATGCAATAATTTTTCCGTTAGATAATACTATCGCTCTATCTACACAACTTAATAGATCACGTGCTTGATGATCACATATTACAACAGTAATTTTTTCTAATGATTGTAAATTAACAATAATTTCTTGTAGCATTTTAATAGTTAATATATCTAAAGCTGCAAACGGTTCATCTAATAGCAAAATACTAGGATCGTTTATTAATGCCATAGAAATAACCAATTTCTTTTTTTGACCACCTGAAAGGTGTTTTGCTTTTATTTTTAGTATCGGATCAAATTCAAACTGAGATATTAATTTATCAATTTTTGTTTGTCTTAGATCTTTTTCTTTGATGTGTATTTCACCAACTAATTTTAAATTTTCTAATAAGTTTAGGTCTTGAATGAAACCACCATATTGAGGAACATAACCAAGCTTAAACCTTGTAGCTCTTTCATATATTGGTAATTTTGTGCAATCAAATCCATTTATTAATACTTTACCATAATTAGGATCTTTCAATCCTGTAATGATATGAAATATAGTTGATTTTCCAACGCCATTTGGTCCCAGCATTCCCAAAACTTCTTGACGATTTATTTTTAAACTTAAGTCATTTAAAATCTGCCTTTTATTGTAAAACATAGAAATTTTTTCTAGTTCTAACAATGGTTCTTGTTCTTTAAAACTTTTTATCCGAAATTTTTTAATTAGTGCCATTAATTTTTAGTAACCTTTACTTTTTTCTCATCTAATACTGGATTAATATTCACATCTTTTGTTTCTAAATCGAATGTTATTATTCCTGCTTTCATAGTTGAATTTGGATCTGTAACAATAACATTGTTATAAGCTATTGCCATATTTGTTTCCATATCAATATCAAAATTTTCGCATGTAATTTGCTTTTCCATATAATTAATTATTACATTTTCATAAAATTTTGAATTAAAGTTAATCGTATTATACTGCCCAAAGTCGGATACTATGTAAATGGGATCTCTTATATCTGAAGTTATTACACCTCTTACATTATTTAAATCTAGAAAATTATTATCATCTTTATTTGATTTTGCCGACGTAGCTAAAAGTCTAAATCTATTTCCTTTTCTATCTGTGGATATATATTCTACATCTTTTAACGTATTTGATACTTTATTATTTTTACTACCCGATTCCTGTTCTTCTTTAAGAATTTTTTTTTCTTCAATTATTAATTTTTTTTCCTCTTCAAGCTTTTTTTCAGCTTCAAGTAATTTTTCTTTTTCTTCTAATAATTTTTTTTCCTTTTTAAGTTTTTTTTCAGCATCAAATAATTTTTCTTTCTCTTCTATTTCTTTTTTTGATTTTAAAACTTCATCATTTTTTATGTTTTCTTCTAATTCTTTTTTATTCAACTCATCGATTTTAATTTCAATTTCCTGCATTAGTTTGTTATTTTTTTTTTCTAATTCATTGATTTTTTTTTCTAAGTCTTTATATAATTCATCATTTTCATTCTTAATATTATTAGTCTCTTCCACTAGAACTTTATTTTTTGCAAAATATTGTGAATAAACACTACCAAGTATTATCAAAATTATTATTATTATAAATATTTGAATAATAGACTTTATTGACATTTAACTAATATTTGCATTCAAAATATTATGAATATGGATGAAGCCAATAGTTCTATTTTTCTTTCTTCCTGAATAGACACACAAGCTAGTTATTTTTTTTGTATTCATTATTGATAGAGCTTTTGCGGCTAACATATTTTTATCAATACTTATAGGATTTTTTTTCATCACTTTTTTAATTTTTAAAAAATGAAATTTTTCTTTTTTTTGAGATAATCTTTTTAAATCTCCATCTGTCAATATACCTGTTGTTATATTTTTACTGTTTCTTATAATTAATGTTCCAAGTCCTTTTTTTGATATAGTTTTTAAAGCTATTTTCATTATAGTATTTTCAGATGTGAATGGTATTTTGTTACCTTTAATCATTAGATCATTAACAGTTTTTAATTTTATCGAAAGGGAACCACTAGGGTGAAATTTTTTAAAATCTAATTTATCGAAATTTTTATATTTCATGCAAGCAATAGCTATTGCATCACCCAAAGCTAATTGTGCAGTAGTAGATGATGTTGGTACTATATTACCTGGTCCAGCTTCCTTAACAGAAGGAATTAAAATTTTTAGGTCCGAATTTTTATACAAAAAAGAATCTTTTTTTGCAGTAACTCCAATTAATTTGATATTTTTATTTCTTGAAGTAAATTGAACTATATTTTTTAATTCATTGCTTTGTCCGCTATGACTTATCAATATTACAATATCGTGCGAAGTTATTTGACCCATGTCACCATGGCTAGCATTTGATGCATCAAGAAAAAATGAAGGAGTTCCAATAGAAGAAAAGGTTGCTGCCCATTTTTTACCAATTATTCCACTTTTGCCAACTCCTGATATTATTATTTTTCCCCTTTTGCACTTAATTATAGTTTTAACTATTTGATCAAAAGAATTGCCTATGCTTAATTTTAGTTTTTTTAAAGCATAAATTTCATGATCAATTACTTCCTTTGCAATTTTATTAATTTTTTTTTCTTTCATTTTAGTGAGACCAAATATCTTCTTTAAAAGATGCAAAGTCTAGCTCAACTCTAGTTTTAAGAAATTCTATTGTTTTATTGTATAGTCCAATTCGATTTTCTCGTACTAGTATATTTTTTAAACTTTCATATATTTTATGCAAAAATACAACATCTTGTGCGCAATATTTTAGTTGCTTTTCTGAGAGATCTCCACCGAAGTCTGATGTTTGTAGTTGTTTACTTATATCTATACCAACGAATTCTTTAATAAGATCTTTTAAACCATGTTTATCAGTATAACTTCTTGCAATTTTACTCATAATTTTAGTACAAGTAACATTTTCAACATCTACATTTAAATATTTTTTTATGAATAGAAGGTCCGCTCTAGCAAAATGAAAAATTTTATTTATGTTTTTATCAAGCAATATTTTTTTAAGATTTGGGGCATTATATTTTTCTTTATCTAATTGAATAATATGTGCATCATTATTTCCTGATGAAATTTGAACTAGGCATAGCCTGTCTCTTTCCACATTTAAACCCATGAATTCACAATCAATAGCAATTTTGTCACTAAACTTTATTTGGTCTGGTAAATCTACTTTATGTAATTTAATATCTAAGTTCATTAAATAGATATATATATATGAAAAATCAGGATTCAATTTTATTATTTGGTGCCTCAGGCCAGATTGGCAAATCACTTATAAGAAAATTTACAAAAAATAACTATAGAGTGATTGCCGTAACAAGAAACATCCATAGAAAAGGATATCAAATAAAAACACAGTCGAATTATGGATATTTAGAAGTTGAAGAGATTAGTTCATTTAGTGAAGAAAGAATATCATCCTTAATGGAAAGAAGTTCAATTTGTATAAATTTGATAGGAATATTATTTGAAAAAAAAAAAAATCAATTTGAAAGTATCCATACACACCTTCCATCCTTACTATCTAAATTATCTAAAAAGAATAAATTAAAACAATTTATTCATATTTCTGCATTAGGAATAGAAAAAGCAATAGACAGTAAATATGCAATGAGCAAATTAGAGGGTGAAATTCAAGCAAAAAAAAATTTTAAAGAAACAGTAATACTTAAACCTTCTATAGTTTATTCAGTAGATGATAATTTTTCTACAAGTTTAATGTCTATGCTTAGTATTTTACCAATCATGCCATTATATTATAATGGTAAAACTAAATTTACTCCAATTCATGTAACAGATTTAGCTAATATTATTTTTGAAGTAGTTAAGAAAAAAATTGAAGGAGATACAATAGAATGTATAGGTCCAGAAGTATTAACTTTCAAAGAAATTATTTTAAAAATTCTTAAATCTATAAAAAAAAAAAGAATATTATTTCCAATGCCTTTTATTATTGCAAAAATTACAGCAAAATTATTTCAAGTAATGCCAAAGCCTTTAATAACAATAGATCAATTAAAATTATTAAAATATGATAATGTAAAGTCAGGAAAGTATAAAACAAATTTTGATTTAAACATTGATTGTTCAAAAAAATTTGAAAATGAAATAAATAATTATAGTTTTAATTGGCGAAGTGGAGGCCAGTTTTCAAAAAAAAATATTCAAAATAATAATTAATGATTACTTACTTTGTTTATTGTGTTGTATTTTTTATTTTATTATTCGTTCTTATAATCGCAGTTAAGGCTATAACAAGAGGTATCGAGGCAAAAGAAAATAATAAGTTAGATTTAATTATTGAAAAAAAATCAGATAAAGAAATGTTAGACCTAGGAACAAATAACTCAAATGATATAATTAATAAAATAAAGGAATTAAACGAACTTTATGATAAAGGAATTATAGATGAAGATGAATTTAAAAAAGCAAAAGATAAAATTTTAAAATAATTATGCGGATTTAATTTTTTTCTCTATAAATTTAGGAACTTCGTCTTCTTTGTCTACTACGTCCTCTTTTTTGCCTTTAGGTTGGAAAACTATCATCAAGTGAAGAGGGCAGTAGGAAAACTTTTCAACATTTTTTCTGCCACAGAATGAAGACTCTTTTTCATTAGGGTGACCTTCCATATATTTACATGTGTTGTCATTTAATTCTTCTAATTGAAGATTTTTCGCTGGTTCAAAATTTTTGTCTAGCAAAAGTGATTTAAATCTACTTTTTCTGCTTCTTTTTTGTATTTGATTAACATTAGATTTATATTCACCTATATTTTGAGATATTGCTGGCCTAGTTTTAATTTTTGCGGAAAGATTTAGTCTATGGGCTTTACCAATTACAGCATTCCTACTTACCCCTCCAATAATTTCTGAAATTTGACTAGCGGTCTGACCTTTGCCCCACAGTTCCTTTAATTTATTAACCTTTTCTTCAGTCCAGCTCATAGCACTATATTTAGTGTTTAATTTTTTTTATATAACATTATGTTGAAAACACAAATAATACTTAATAACAAGCTTTTTTTCTTGTTTTTTAACAATTTTTTGAAAAAAAGTTTAAGACTAAATACTTATGGTTGAATTAGAAAAAAAATACCAGGTTGGGGTAAGAAGGTTTGGTTTAGTTAATTGGGTTGGAACATTCTCACTTTTAAAGAAAGAGATTCTTAGATTTATAACTGTTTCAGGACAAACATTAGCAGGACCAATACTTACAAGTATTTTATTTTTAACAGTTATATCATTGGCTATCGGTGAAGAAAGGCCTAACGTTTTAGGAGTACCCTACATAGAGTTTTTAGCGAGTGGCTTAATTATGATGCAAGTTATTCAACAAAGTTTTGCTCACTCAAGCTCATCTGTAATGATGGGAAAAATGATGGGAACTTTAACTGATATAATTCATAGTCCCCTATCAGCTTTAGAAGTAATTATTGCATTAACTTTAGCAAGTGCCACAAGGGGATTATTGATTGCATTCATTTCAACTTTTATTTTTATAATTTTTATAGATCTAAATATACAAAATTATTTTTTATGGTTTTTTTACCTATTTCTAGGAGGAATTTTTATGGGTTCTACTGGAATCATAGCCGGACTTTATGCAGATAAATTTGACCAAATGAGCACATTAACAAACTTTATTATTGTTCCTTTATCTTTTCTAAGTGGAACTTTCTATAGCATAAATAAATTACCAGATTTTTTAAAAATTCTTAGTTATTATAATCCTTTCTTTCATATGATTGATGGTTTTAGATATTCTTTTATTGGTCAACTTGATGGTTCAATTAAATTCGGAATTTTACTTTTATTAATTGTGTCTTTAATTTCTTCTTTTTTAGCATACTATTTATTTAATAAAGGTTATAAAATTAAATCTTAAGATAATAATATGAGTGCTTTAGCAAATAATTACAAAAGAAGAAAATTATCTTTTAAAAGAGGAAAAGGATCATTCCTTTATGCAACTAATGGAATAAGATATTTAGATTTTGTTCAAGGAATAGCTGTAAATTCTTTAGGACATGCGAACCCAAATTTAATTAAAGCAATAAATAAACAGTCAAAGAAAGTTTGGCATATTTCTAATGCTTTCATTATTCCTGAAGGAGAAAAACTCGCAAAAAGATTAACTCAAAAAACTTTTGCTGATTCAGTAATTTTTCAAAATAGTGGAGCAGAAGCAACTGAAGCTGCAATTAAGGTTGCTAGAAGATATTTTTACTCAATCAAGAAACCGAATAAAAATAAAATTATTTGCATAAAAAATTCTTTTCATGGCAGAACTATTGCCACAATTAGCGCAAGCGGATCAAAAAAAATGACAGAGGGTTTTGGTCCAAAAGCTCAAGGTTTTGATCATTTTGAATTTGGAAACCATACTAAACTAAAAAAAATGATAACAAACAAAACAGCGGCTATAATGGTCGAAACAATTATGGGAGAGGGTGGAATTAAAGTAATACCAACTTGGTGTTTAAAAGAATTGAGAAAAATTTGTAATAAAAAAAAAATACTTTTAATTTTAGATGAAGTTCAATGTGGAATAGGAAGATCAGGGAAATTTTTTGCTTATGAATATGCAAAAATTAAGCCCGATATTGTTCCAATAGCTAAAGGAATAGGCGGAGGTTTTCCTATAGGTGCAGTTTTAATGACAAAAAAAGTTGCTTCTGGAATGACTCCTGGAACTCATGGTTCTACTTTTGGCGGTAATCCATTAGCAATGTCTGTTGGAAATGCAGTTTTGGATCAAGTATTTAAAAAAAATTTTCTAAGAAATGTAAGTAAGTTGTCAAAATATTTTCATTCTGAACTAAATAAACTAAAAAAAGAATTTCCAAAAATTATTAAAGATATTAGAGGCATTGGTTTTTTAATAGGTCTTCAGTTATTTCACGATCAAACAAAGTTTATTCAAAAATTAATGGATAATAAATTATTAACAATTAGAGCAGCAGAGAATGTTATAAGAATATTACCTCCTTTAAACGTAAAAAAAAAAGAAATAGACTTAGCTTTAAAAATTATAAGAAAAGTTTGCGTTACTTATAAATAAATATGAAACATTTTATAAATTTAAAAGATATACCTTCATCTCATCTTAGAAAAATTATAAAAGATGCAAAAAAAAGAAAAAAAAATAGAAAAAAATTTAATACATTAAAAATAGATAAAGATAGTCCATTAAAAGGAAAACTACTTATTCAAATGTTTGAAAAAGCTAGTTCAAGAACAAGATTAAGTTTTTATCTTGCAATCAAGCAGTTGGGTGCAGAAACAATAACAATTAAAGCAAATGAATTGCATTTAGGAAAAGGGGGAGAGAGTTTAGCTGACACAGCAAAAATCTTATCAACTTATGGTGATGCATTTTTATTAAGAACTGACAGTGATAATAAAATTAATGATTTCAAAAAAAATTTATCTATACCCATTGTAAATTTATTGAGCCCAAGCTCTCATCCTTGTCAAGTTCTTTCAGATATATTTACAGTAGAAGAAATTAAAAAGAAGCCAATATCAAAATTAAATATATCTTGGATTGGCGATTCAAATAATGTTCTAAATAGTTTAATAGCAACTTCTGTTAAATTTAGATTTACTTTAAGTATTGGATGTCCAAAAAATTATAGACCTCCCAAGTTCGTATTAGATTGGGTTAAAAAAAATAATAGAAAAATTAACATTTTTGACGATCCAAGGAATGCAGTTAGAAATGCAGATGTAGTATTTTCAGATAAAGTTGTTTCTTTAAATGATAAAGTTAATAAAGCAAAAAAAATTAAAGATTTTAAAGATTATCAAATTAATTCAAATCTAATGAAATATGCAAAAAAAGATGCAATATTTTTACATTGTCTTCCTAGAGGAAATGAGGTTTCAGATGATGTTTTTTTAGGAAATCAATCAAAAGTTTGGCAGCAAGCGCTAAACAGAGTTCATGTCCAAAAAAGTATTTTATTATATTGTTTTGGAAAATTAAGGTAATGGTAACGGATTATCAGAATTTTGATTCATAAATAGAATAACTGAAGCTCTATCTTTCTCTTTTTTTAATCCAGCAAAAGCCATTTTTGTTCCTTTGATATATGATTGAGGTTTAATTAAAAAACTATTCATTTCGTCAAATGTCCATGATTTTCCAAAATCAATTAAAGCTTTTGAATATTTATAATTTTCTAATCCAGCCACATTTCTTCCAATAACATTATATAAAGCTGGCCCAATTTTATTTTTTCCATTTTTTTTAACTGAGTGACAAGCACTACATTTTTTAAAAACCTTTTGACCATGATCAACACTTCCCATTGCCAATAATGCTGAAATATCGACAGTAGAAGCAGTGTTTGAGCTATCTGAAGTGTTTGCTGTCAAAACTTCAACTTGGTAGGCAGATTTATTTGGCTTTTCTACGTAGTAAATTATGTTTGAAATTTTACTTATCCCGAAAACAACTACAAAAACAACTAATACTGCAGCAATTATTTTATTTATTTCAAATGAATCCATGATTTTTACTTATTAAGGTCGTATAACATGTTAAACAAAAAAAATACTAAATTTAATTTCAATTATTGC
>MDTA01005109.1_pt1 | contig 18756 bp, 14 predicted proteins | sample 811151 | NCBI WGS metagenome assembly MDTA01 (sample SAMN05326648, study PRJNA326480) | marine metagenome | isolation source: seawater | place: Indian Ocean: South | collected 2010
ACATGTTCTGGCGAAGGAGGAATGATTCCGGATGAGAGACGTTACTCATCAAAATGGTTTTATCAATGTATACAGTCTCGATATGGATTTAACCCGCACCATTTGGTCTTAGCAGATGGATGCGAGTTTTTCATTGGTCAAGGTTGTAAAGTTGGGTTAGGCGGGCACCTAATGGGACAAAAAGTAACGGATCAAGTTGCTGAAATGCGATCTCTACCAGCTGGTATTGACCAGCGCTCTCCTGCACGACATCCGGATTGGCTAGGACCTGATGATTTAGCGTTAAAGATACAAGAAATACGCGAAGCAACCGATTGGCAAATACCAATTCAGCTTAAACTTGGGGCTGCAAGGGTCTACGATGATGTAAGAATGGCTGTTAAGTGTGACCCAGACTCCATTTATATTGATGGAATGGAAGGTGGCACGGGCGCTGGACCACACTTGGCTACGGAAGATACCGGCGTTCCAGGTATGGCCGGCATTCGGCAGGCTAGAAAGGCCATTGATGATCTAGGTAAGCGCGGTGACATTACACTAATTTATGCTGGGGGAATAAGAAATGGGGCTGACGTGGCAAAGGCAATTGCGTTGGGAGCGGATGCTATAGCCATAGGTCACTCAGCAATGATGGCGCTCAATTGTAATAAAGATATACCAGAAGCAAATTTTGAGGAAGAAATGGGTGTTGCTCCTGGTCATTGTTATCACTGTCATACTGGAAGGTGTCCTGTGGGTGTCGCAACTCAAGATCCGGAACTTAGAAAGAGATTAGACCCCGATGAGGCGGCAGAAAGAGTATATAACTTTCTACATACGCTAACGATTGAAGCACAATTATTTGCTCGAGCTTGTGGAAAGACAAATATTCATTCGCTAGAGCCTGAGGATTTGGCTGCTTTGACAATGGAGGCGTCTGCTATGGCAGGAGTGCCTTTGGCAGGCACCAATCATACTGTTGGCGTAGAAGATTATCATCATCTGTAGGAGACAAAAGAATGGCCGGCACGCAATATAGAGGATCGGAGATAAAAGATGTAGATCAGTTCATCGATGACTCAGCTGGACTGAGTAGTGAGAGAGAACTTGAGATTGGTCAGCACATAGGGTACCGATATGATGTTAACTTGGTACCTGATTATGATCGACTGACTCCATATTTGAAAGAGTATATGGAAATTATGGGATGGGATGACCTTAATTGGCTAGAAGATATTCATATGGGTTATGAGGATGGGCAACCAGCAGTTTTCGATAGAAATATTAATGGCTGGGTGAGGATACCTGCTAATATTAAGCTCCCTGATAATCAGCAAGATAGAGATATGATCGCCAGAGAATTACTGCTAAAATTTCAGATGTCAGAACGGCATCCCCTTGTTATGCTTCGAAAAGCTTACATGAAGTTTTAACTACTTTTTTATATTTGGGTTATAAAGTGTACGACTAAAGACAGAGTTTCGATATTAAAATGATTGTATTATGATATTTATGGTTGGGGGGCATGAATATAAACACTAAGTTAGAAATGTTGGCTTCAGCTGATAACCTAAGAAGATCTTTTTTTAAATGGCAATGTCGGGTTAGACAGATTGCGATGCGAGAGAGTCAAGGTCGGCCTGATGCCAGTATCACGCCCGAAATTCTTCTGGGTCCAGAAGATATACCGTTGGGTCAAATCATCACACTTATGCATAAACTTCCAAGATACTCTGCAACGGCAGAGTTAAAGCACATCGCTAAAAAGACCTTTGATCCGTCACAAAGACGGGAACAAGCTATAAGATTTTTATCATCCAATTATTATCAAAAAGCTGATGAATTTGCGGACATTTTGACAGCAAGCTTTGCTCCCGACTCGAAAGGTGCCGTGCAAATCTATGAGCATGGTTCTTGTAAGGCAATTTTTGAAGCTTATAGTCAACGGTTCGTAGTTAAATGCAAAGTGTGGAAATTGAGTAACAAAAACCCCTATTATGAGTCGACCATAGCACATAATTTGCTGTTTAATCCTGATTTGAAACCCGGCACCATAGTGATAGGTTTTGAACCTGTTTGGACTCAGTCGCTTTCAAGTAATTGAGTCGGTTTATAAAACAACAAGGAGTAGAATAATTTCAGATAACAAATGCAAAATAACTAAGAGGGAGAGTATGTTTTGACGAAAAAAGTTTGCATAATTGGAGCAGGACCCTGTGGATTGGCTCAGTTACGGGCGTTTCAATCAGCGGAATCAAGGGGAGTAAGGATACCCGATATTATCTGCTATGAAAAACAAGAGAATTGGGGTGGCCTCTGGAATTATAATTGGAGAACAGGCACAGACGAATTTGGAAACCCATGTCATGGTTCTATGTATCGGTATTTGTGGTCTAATGGGCCAAAAGAGGGGCTTGAGTTCTCTGACTACACTTTTAAAGAACATTTCGGTAAGTCTATCCCGTCTTACCCACCTAGGGAAGTTTTATTTGATTATATTCAGGGACGGTTAGAAAAAACTAATTTTCGTGAAAAAGTAAGGTTCAATACCATTGTTCGGGACGTTAAATTTGATCATCAAAAAGAAATTTTTTACGTAACCGCTCGGGATGAAGTCTCAGACACTGAGACCGTTGAAGAATTTGACAATGTTATAGTTGCAACAGGACATTTTTCGACACCAAATATTCCTTATTATGATGGGTTTGAAAAATTTGAGGGAAGGATCCTTCATGCGCATGATTTCAGAGATGCTCGAGAGTTTGTAAATCAAGACATATTAATTCTGGGTTCAAGTTATTCGGCGGAAGACATTGGTTCCCAGTGTTGGAAGTATGGTTGTAAAACAATCACGGTCGCACATCGGACTGCGCCAATGGGTTTTCATTGGCCTGATAATTGGCAAGAAGTCCCTGCACTAATCAAAGTTGTAGGTTCAGAAGCATTTTTTAAGGACGGTTCATCAAAAGCTATAGATGCGATAATCTTGTGTACTGGGTATAAGCACCATTTCCCCTTTTTACCAGACAGTTTACGTTTAAAGACGGCAAATAGGCTAGCTACTGCTAACTTATACAAGGGAGTGGTTTGGAATGATAATCCAAAACTTTTTTACCTGGGGATGCAAGATCAATGGTATACGTTTAATATGTTTGATGCTCAGGCCTGGTATGTAAGAGACATTATATTGGATAAAATATCTTTACCGTCCAAAGACGCAATGGACAATGATGTTCGGCAAAGGGAAGCTGAGGAAGACGCCCTTGAGGACGATTATGCCTGCGTTGCCTACCAAGGATCGTATACAAAAGAATTGATTGATGAAACGGATTATCCATCTTTTGATATAAATGCAGCAAATGAGGCCTTCTATAGATGGAAGAAGGCTAAAAAGAAGGATATTATGACTTTTAGGGATCAAGGGGGATTTGTATCTCCGATGGATAATTCAGTATCCACCTCGCATCATAAAACTTGGAGAGATGAACTCGATGATAGTATGGAAACGTATTTGAGATAAAAATAAAAATAAAAGGTAACAGGCGGACCTATTTGGTAAAAAAAAACTTGAAAGGGAAGAAAATGATAAATTTTAAACTTAAAAATTTAGCGAGCTTATCGATGGCTCTGTTAATGATATTTGGAACTTTTGTTGGGGTTGCACGAGCCGCCGATAGTAGTAAACCGATTGTTATTCCAACACATAATTGGTCAAGTCAAGTTGTCATGGCTTATGTGATTGGCGGTATTTTTGAAAGTATGGGTAACACTGTGGAATATGTTCCAGCTGATACCCAGGCTGTCTACGAAGCAATAAGAAATGGCGATGTTACTATTTCTCATGAGGTTTGGCAGTCAACGTTTGGGAAATCTTTTTATGAGGCAATGGCAAAAGGTGGAGTAATCGACGCTGGCACTCACGAAGCGATGACCTTAGAGGAGGTCGGCGTACCTCAGTGGGTTATTGATCAAGATCTTTGTCCTGGACTACCGAATTGGGAAGCTCTGAAGAACTGTAAAGACGTATTCGCAACAGCAGACTCTGGTGGTAAAGGGCGTATATTGGAAGGTCCTCAAAGCTGGCATGGGCAAGAATATCCTGATCGCGTCGAAGCTTTATTAGGTGATGATTGGGTTGTGAAATTCGCAGGAAGTGCTGACGCTTTATGGGCCGAATTAGCATCTGCAAAGAAAGAAGGACGAGGTACAATTACCTTCAATTGGACACCAAACTTTACCGATGCAGATGGCTTCGCTTTTATTGAATGGCCTCCTTATTATCCTGGATGTAGAAAGCAGGACGGCGGTGATAGCAAATGCGGTTCGCCGAAAGGTTGGTTAAAGAAAGCTGCGAATTATAAATTTCCAAAAACCCATCCTGCTGCGTACACGACGTTCTCACAGATTTCTTTTAATGCTGGCCAAATTGGATCAATGGCAAAGCTTGTAGATATAGATGGTATGACCCATCAAGATGCTGCTAAAAAGTGGTTGGCTGATAATGAAGATGTCTGGAAACCATTTACCAAGGCAGGGATGTAAATAGGTCTTAAAATTTGTAGAAAGTTGCCTCCGCTAAACACATTTGCGGGGGCAAAAGTTTTTATTGTTGAGATGGTATATATTACTATCTAGATATGTGTCTTTGTATTAGACAATCAATAAAAATCCGGGGTAATATAGACCATAAAAATAGGACTAATTGGAAAAGATATTATGTCTGATCACGGCCAAAGACAAAGTTCAAGTGTTCCAGTAATACGGTGTGATGGCCTTTACAAGATATTTGGCCCGAATGCAAATAATATGCTCAAACAAGTAAACGGCAAGGTCGATGCTTTGGCATTTCAAAAAGCTGGTTGCGTAGTAGGAGTAAATAATGCTTCGTTTGCGTTATTTGAAGGTGAGATGCTTGTGGTCATGGGTCTGTCTGGTTCTGGAAAATCAACACTTCTTAGGTGTATTTCCAGACTTACAGATACTACCGCAGGAAGGATTTTTATAAATGGGGAAGATTTACTTGCTATGAGTAATAGGGAGTTGATAGAATTGCGCCGTAACAAAATGGGTATGGTGTTCCAGAGCTTTGCCCTTTTACCTCATAAGACTGTTCTTGAAAATATTGCTTTCCCGTTACAAATCAAAGGGAATACTACAGCTAGTAGTATTAAAAGAGCTATGGAAATGGTTGAGCTGGTTGGCTTAGATGGGAGAGAAAATTATTTTCCAAGGCAACTGTCAGGAGGACAGCAGCAAAGAGTGGGAATAGCAAGATCATTAGCCGTAGAACCTGATATTTGGTTTCTTGATGAACCATTTTCCGCACTTGACCCGCTCATCCGAAAGGAAATGCAGGATGAGTTTTTGCGGCTTCAAGGTGTTTTGAACAAAACTATATTATTTGTTACGCATGATTTTGATGAAGCTCTTCGACTTGCTGATAGAATAGCGATAATGAAGGACGGTGTTATCGAGCAATTGGATACTCCAGCCAGCATTGTATTGAAACCGGCGACTGAATATGTACGAAAGTTCACGGAAAATGTACCAAGAGAGAAGGTCCTTAAAGTAGAAAATATTATGAAAAGAGCGACAAATAAGGAGAAATTAGGTAGTTTGAGGATCCCAAAGGACGCATTGATAGAGCGAGTAGCCGAGTCAGTTTTAAGTCAAGGTGATCCCGCAGGTGTCGTTGATGAGAAAGGACGACTCGTTGGAAGTCTTGACTATTTGAAAGTAGTAAATGTGTTGTTTGGAGATAAGAAGAAAAGCTAAAAATTAGAAATGGACTAACCATGTTGTCGATTGTACAAAATAAAAAGCTAATTCAATTTGCACTTCTTGTCGTAGTTTTTATGGTCTTATGCGTCGTAATTAAGCCCTCAGAAGCTAATTTTCTATGGCGGTTTCCACCTCTTATTGCTGGCTTGCCCTATTTGATAAATGATTGTGTAAGTTATCTAATGTACGATTTCTTGCCGATAGATATTTATGATCCTGAGATCGAAGAGTTTGAGCAAAGACCACTGATCAAGGAAATTACCAGGGCTATTTCAAGTGCTGTTTTATTCTGCATCCAGGCTATTCGTGAGATTTTGGTTGGCGGTGTGAAGACTATTGTAACTTTTACTAGTTGGGATTTTGTGCAAGAAAATGATTGGGCGTATTGGCCAGCGCTACCGTGGACTGTTGTGTGTAGCGCAGTAATTATTTTGGGGTATGCATTGAAAGGTCGAGGTTTATCAATTTTAGCAGGAGCTGCAATATTTTATATTGCAATATTTGGGCAATGGGAACCAGCAATGGAGACTTTGTCGCTGGTTTTGATCGCCGCTCCTGTCTCGTTTCTGATTGGATTATTTTTTGGTGTGCTTTCATTCAAGAATAGGACGGTTGAGGCAATATTGGCACCACTTCTTAATGTTGCCCAAACTATGCCGCAATTTTCTTACCTTGTTCCAGCCATGGTCTTTTTTGGAGTTGGTGATCATGCGGGGGCAATAGCCACGATAATTTTTGCAACCCCACCTATGATCAGATTAACCCTTCTTGGGCTCAAAAAAGTTCCAGCAGAGGTTGCAGAGGCTGGCCTAATGAGTGGTTGTAATGATTTTCAACTTATGCTTCGTGTTTTGATACCAACTGCCAGACGAGATATTCTGATAGGTGTCAATCAAGTAATAATGCAGTGTTTGGCAATGGCTGTTATTGCGTCGTTTATAGGAGCAAAAGGGCTTGGTTTTAATTTATTGTTAGCGCTTAATTCACTTAAGGTCGGTAAAGCATTAGAGTTAGGTATATGCATCGTTTTAATTGCCGTTGTGCTCGATAAGCTTTCATTGGCATGGGCAAACAAACCGGTTGATTATTTTTCTGATGCAAATTTTATGACACGACACTGGTATAAGTTTCTTTTGTTTTCCTTCCTTATTTTTTGGTCTGTTGTTGCATATATTGCGGGGTTCTTTTTCCATGAGGGCTTTAATTATTTATATATAATTCCTCATAATAAGGGCATTACGACTGAGCATATTTGGCAGGGTGGAGTTGATTGGATTATTGATACCTTCTTTTTCAGTTTAAAGGCATTTAGCGAATTTTTGATTACGAAAGTTTTACTTCCGATGAAAAGTGCCTATTTGAGTATGCCTGTTTTTGCAACTTTTTTTCTCATAATGGGTATTGGTTATATTATAGGCGGGATTAAGTCAGCTCTTATAGTTGGTGGTTTTCTGGCTTTTATAGCTCTAACCGAGTGGTGGGATAGAGCGTTAATAACGGCGTATATGGTTACTTTTGGCGTTCTAGTTTCTGCAGTAATTGGTATGACAGTTGGTTCTTTATGCGCTCAGAGTACTTTTACGAGTAAGGCAATATTACTCGTATGTGACACGTTCCAAACGTTTCCATCATTTATTTATCTAATTCCCGTAATAATGCTTTTTGGAGTCACGGATACATCGGTTTTAACTGCTGTGATTGTTTATGCCACAATTCCTGCTACGAGATATACTGTGGAAGGTTTAAGAAGTGTGCCTGAATCACTTCATGATGCCGGGTCAATGTCCGGCGTTAATCGCCTGCAAAGATGGTTAAAAATCGAGTTACCGCTCGCTTTTCCTCACATGATGCTCGGCATTAATCAGACGGTCGTTTTCGCATTATTTATGGTTATTATTGGCGCCATGATTGGTACAGACGACTTGGGGCAATATATATTGAAAGCACTTTCAGATAAAAATGGGGTTGGTAATGGAATATCATTAGGCTTATGCGTTGCATTTATTGGGCTTGCCGCAGATCATTTAATTCGAACCTGGGCTGCTGGCAAAAAGGAGGAACTTGGACTATGAAAAAACTATCTGATTATCGAAGAGTAGCGAACATCAAAACTCTAGAATGGGAGATTTTAGAGCAATCTGGTTTGCCTGGTGAAAAAGTGTGGTGGTATAATTTAAGCTATAACGCAGAGACTGGTGAGGGGTCTTACTTGTATAGGATGGCACCTGAGGCTCGTTCCAACCCTCACAAGCACGAGGGTCCAGAAGAATTTTATATGCTTGAGGGTGATCTAATTGATAGTGATGGATTTGAATATACTGCAGGAGACTTCGTATCCCTTGCGGGAGGTTCAAAGCACGAAAGTATATCTCCAAGTGGGTGCGTTATAGTTGTAACGCATAGAGGGCGAGTGATTGATTTAGATGCGAGAGATTTATAATGGGCTTAAGACATAGGTTTGAGAGAGTACAGGAGAAGTCAGGTGTAATTGTTCCGGGGCTACCAGTTTTACCGCATGGAGTGGAAAGACATGTTGTTCCCGGTGGAGGCAGTCGTGGTATAAAAATTGAAAAAGGTGATGAAATTTCTATCATGGATAGAGACGGCCTACAGATGGGGGAGCTTGTGTTTTTTACACCTGATGGAGTATCTGATGCGGGTATGATCGGTGGTAAGGGAGAGGGCCCACCTTTAAATATTATTGAGACATTGGCAACAGGTGATAGTTCGGGAAGGAAGGTTTTAAAAGCTCTTAGTTTGTCTGGTTTTGACATATGGAAAGGTGAGGCAATCCGCATTTTTAAGGAAGGCTCACGTCCTGGAGAAACTGCCGACTTTTTTGCTGCGTGCGATGGATTACTAATAGTAGCTGCACCAGGCGGACCAATGCTTCCCGAAGAGCAAAACTCGACTACAGATTTGGTGGCTTATGTTCGAAGAGCTCGACCAAGCCAAGGTAAAGGTGGATTGTTACCTCCAGAGCCACTAGCTGACCCAATTCACGATATTAATATACAGCCTGGCAATGCTATATCTTTTGAGGTCCGGGCAGGAGAATACATTCAAATTGTGGATGTCCAGGGCCGAGAATGTTCGGACTTTCAAGCTTTTAGCATGCGTGCTTTGGATAAAGGCGTTGAGCGAGAAATAGATCCAACAACTACGAGAAGTTTGATGGGGTCTATTTATCCGTCCCCAGGTATTTTTTCAAAATATTGGACATTGGATCAAGAGGCACTAGTACAAATCGTACAAGATACCTGCGGGCGACACGATACGTTTGGCTTAGCTTGCACGGCGAGATACTACGATGACTTAGGTTACCCTGGTCATATAAACTGTTCCGACAATATGAATAAAGATTTAGCAAGGTTTAATATTAAACCCAGAGGCGGTTGGCCTGCGATCAACTTTTTCTTTAATACAATGTTGGATGATACGAATGCGTTGGGAATGGATGACCCGTGGTCCCGTCCTGGTGACTACGTTATGCTAAAAGCTTTAACTGACTTAATATGTATCTCAACTGCGTGTCCATGTGATATAGATCCAGCGAATGGGTGGAATCCCACTGACATTCAAGTTCGGACTTACAATACAACAGAAAATTTTAAGAATTCTATTGGTTGGCGCAAAACTGCGGAGGCGGAAATGGAGGAGACAAAGGAAACGGGCTTTCATAAAAGCTTTGCAAGATATACTCGAAATTTTATCGAATATAATGGTTTCTGGTTAGCAAATGATATGACAAATATTGGCGTAGTAAATGAGTATTGGGCTTGCAGAGAAGACGCAGCCATTATGGATTTATCGCCGTTGAGAAAATATGAAGTAACTGGGCCGGATGCAAAACGATTGATGCAAAAGTGTATTACTAGAGATGTTGAAAAATTATCGATAGGTCAGATTGTATATACCGCAATGTGCTATGAGCATGGTGGCATGATTGATGATGGCACCCTTTATAGATTGGGAGAGAATAATTTTCGGTGGATTGGTGGGAATGATACGAGTGGCCTGTGGTTGCAGGAGCAGGCCCATATAAGTAATTTCAATGCATGGGTTAGAAGTTCGACCGATCAATTATGTAATGTGGCAGTCCAAGGTCCAAAGAGCAGAGAGATACTAGAGAAAATTTTTTGGACAGCCCCCATTCAACCAAAGATTACAGAATTAGAATGGTTTCGGTTTGCCATCGCTCGGTTAGGTGATTTTCATGGACCAGCTACTGTAATAAGCAGAACAGGATACTCTGGTGAGTTGGGCTATGAAATATTTTGTCATCCAAAAGATGCAGAAGAGATTTTTGACTCTATATGGGCCGTTGGAGCTCCTCTCGGTATGAAACCGTTGGGTCTTGAAGCACTGAATTTGCTTCGTGTCGAAGCTGGTTTAATTTTTGCAGGATATGAGTTTTCAGATCAAATAAATCCGTTTGAGGCTGGTATTGGGTTCACAGTTCCACTTAAAACTAAAGTAGATAATTTTATTGGTAGGAAAGTTTTAGAGGAACGAAAACTTAATCCTCAAAAAAAACTGGTTGGTTTAATCATACAGAGCGGAACGGTACCAGAAACGGGAGACTCCATTAAAATTGGTAAGGCCCATGTTGGTGAAATAACTTCGGCGGTAAGATCCCCAATTTTGAGGCGAACAATCGCCCTAGCACGCATTGACATTACTCATTCAGAGATCGGAACCAGGGTTGAAGTGGGACAATTGGATGGTCAACAAAAACGCTTGAAGGCAGAAGTTGTTCCTTTCCCGCATTTTGATCCCATGAAGGAAAGAGTTAAGGGTAATTATAATTGACTTCTTCCGCTCTCGATACTAGGTCGCTTTCTCTTGAACCGTATTGGTTGGATACTTTAAAAACAAGGCTTCCCATAAAGAAAGTGATCCCAGAAGATATCGACGTGCTAATAATTGGTGGTGGATACACCGGCTTGTCGGCAGCCAGGGTTACCAATGATTTAGGAGCTCGGACAGCTGTGGTTGATGCCGGATTGGTTGGAAACGGAGCTTCTAACCGTAATGGTGGTATGTTTGGAGCACACCCAAGGGTTGAATGGAGTCTATTGTCAAAGAAATTTGGATCAGAAGTAGCAGATGAAATATATCGAGAGGCGTTGACAGCGCAGAGCTATGTTGAAAACCTTATTAAAGAGGAAAATATTGACTGTGATTTGGAACGAACGGGAAGAATCCAGTTAGCATGGACTCAAGCTGATTTTGAGAAACAAAAGATTTTGGTCTCCTTTCTAAAGAGGCATACCAGCATCAAAGTTTCTATGGTTCCTCGAAATCAGCTAAGCTCTGAGATTAAAACTAACAGATATTATGGTGGCATACTGTATGAAAATCACTGTGGTATAAATCCGGCTAAGCTCCATGCGGGTTTTTTAAATTCTCTAAACTTACGGGATGTCCCAATTATAGAGAATACTCCAATCATCTCGATAACAAAAGAAAACAAAGGGTTTAGAGTACGGTCCAAAAACCAAGAACTATTTGTTCCAAAGGTTATTATGGCAACAAATGGCTATACAAACGGTGATTTCTCTTGGTTTAAAAGAAGAGTTTTTCCTTTACCTAGTTATATAATCTCAACTGAAGATTTACCACATGACTTAGTTAATGAGTTGTCGCCACGACGACGGTTGATGGTAGAGACTCGAGCTCAACACAATTATTTTCGTGTTAGTCCTGATGGAAATAAAATTATTTTTGGTGGACGTGCTTCAATGAAAGCCATTCCTTTGGCGTATGCAGCGAAGAGGCTGAAATCCTCCTTGGATGATATTTGGCCTGAGCTGAGACAATATGGTCTTACAAATGTCTGGACAGGTAATACTGGATTTTCGTTCAACCAAGTTCCTCATGTTGGACAACAAAATGGAATATTTTATGCGATGGGATTTTCGGGTTCTGGAACTGTTTTAGCTCCGTATTTAGGATCAAAAGTTGCATATCTTACTTTTAATGACTCAAGAGGGCGAACAGCTTATCAAAATACTAATTTTAAAACTAGTCCTATGCATTTTTTGTCTAAACCATACTTTTTATCTGTCGCTGATTTTTGGTTTAAGTATTTTACTGATAAGCGGCAATCTCACCTTAAACGTAAATAGGCCGCATCTTCTAGCGACCTATTTACTCTTGCAAAAAAACTTCTATTATTTTTCTGCGTTTTCGTACTTAGATTTTTCGATAGCGTCGCCCCAGAGTAGAACGATAATACAGATTATGATGGCTATCATGGTATAAAAAAATGGAGTTACGCCACCCCAGCCATTAAACATAGCCCCGTCTACGACACTCCAAGTTGCTTCTGAATATGGAAAACCCATTTTCTGTTCCTTTCATATTTATTAAGTGCTGGGTGTTGATGATGCTGGAATACCCTCGGGATAAGCTGCTGCCGGAACCTTTACTGGATCTAGCCCAGCAAGTTCTGCGGGTTCGGGTGTTCTTAGCATTCCGAGTCCGCTAAGCAATAATGAGACAACGTATCCGGGAACAAGACCAAGAAGAATGAAAACTCCCGCTCCAACAATTTGACCTAAAAGGGATATTGTAGGCACTTCTCCTGCAGCTCCCTGCAGAGCTGGATAGCCTGAACCAAAAATCCCAAGAGCAATCACCCCGTAAATACCGATTGTGCCATGTACGGTTACCGCTCCAACGGCATCGTCGATGCCAAGCGACTCGAGTATATTCGCTGCAGGCCTAAGTAGCACTCCTCCGACAAAAGCAACTATGAAGGTTGTTGCCGGAAAGTAAATGTCTAAACCTGAAGCCACTGATATAATCCCTGCGAGAGCCCCAGACATCATCCAAAATGGATCTCGGGTAATAATCCAGGCTCCAATTATTCCGCCCGATATACCCATTAATATGTTGAATGCTAACGCTGATAAGTTCATGGGTGTGCCGTAAATAGTGGCCCCAGTGTGTGAAAACCAACTCCAACCTTCGCCGGGTAGTATCATGCAAGCCATTAAAAACCCCCAAAAGCCAACTATGATGAGCATTAGCCCCGTTGTTGTTAGAGGGAGGTTATGACCTGCAATATGATTGGCAGTCCCGTCTTCGTTAAACTTTCCGATACGTGGCCCTAAGTTGATTAAGACTCCAAGTGCGAAGAAACCCGCTACAGCGTGCACGAGGCCGGCTGCGCCAAAGTCATGGACACCAAACTTTGTAACTAACCAACCATCAGCGTGCCATCCCCAGGCGGCTGCTACAACCCATGCGAAAGATCCTAGAACTATCGCCAGAATTACAAAACCCACCGTTTGGATTCGCTCGATAACGGCTCCAGACATTATTGATGCAGTGGTAGCAGCAAACAGTGCAAAAGCTCCCCAGAAAACACCCGAGGCGTTATCAGCGATATTTGGTCCCATATACTGTGCTGACTCTCCCCAACCCCATGCTATTGCGCTAGCATATTCGGCACCTGATATTTCCATCGGTCCCATCGACAGTGATAAGCCAGTTGGAAACGCCCAATAAACCCACCATCCAAAAAACCAAAATGTTGGTATTACAAAAGCAAATGCTAGAATATTTTTTACGCCTGATGATAATACATTTTTCATTCTTGAGGCTCCCATTTCGTAAGCAAGGAAACCTGCATGAATAAGGACCATCAAAGGTATAGATAAGTAATAGTATGCTTCAGCGAACATGGTGTTTGTGACACCAGCTGATGCTTCAAGATCTGAAAGTCTCGCCGTGAGTTCGGCTATTTGCTCTTCCATTTTTCCCCCTAAATATTGTTATTAACCACATCTTCATACCAGATTTAGATAAATTTCCAAATAAATAATTGAAATCAGACCAAAAATGAACCTCTTCATTTTTCAAAATTTATATGGAAATCTTTTTGAAGAAATTTTTGCCACGGATTGTTATGGGAAAAGTTATGTATAAAAGTATTGCTTAATTAGAGCCTTCACTGATACCTTTCTCTGTAAGTTGAAAATTTAACTAGAGAGGTAATTTATTATGGGCATTAATTTGGCATCTTTTGCGAAACAAAATAAAGTAAAATACTTTATGATAAGTTTCACAGACATATTTGGTGCACAAAGAGCAAAATTAGTACCGGCGCAGGCCATTAATGAGATGCAAAAGGAAGGCGCTGGATTCGCCGGTTTTGCCACCTACCTAGACTTAACTCCGGCTCATCCGGATATGTTTGCGATTCCTGACCCTGACTCTGTGATACAACTACCGTGGAAAAAAGATGTTGCTTGGGTAGCCGCAGATTGCGAAATAGAGGGTAAAAAAGTAGATCAAGCTCCACGGAACCTACTACGGCGGAAATTGAAAGATTGTGAGAAAAGAGGACTCGAAGTCAAAACGGGTGTCGAAGCAGAATTTTTTCTTATATCAAAGGATGGAGAAGAAATCTCAGACTTGGCTGACACCGCCGAAAAGCCTTGTTATGATCAACAAGCACTAATGAGGCGATATGACGTTATTTCAGAAATATGTGATTATATGCTCGAGATGGGTTGGGGCCCTTACCAGAATGATCATGAAGATGCAAACGGTCAGTTTGAGATGAATTGGGAATATGATAATGCTTTAAAAACTGCTGATAAACATTCATTTTTTAAATTCATGGTAAAGTCTATTGCTGAAAAGCATGATCTAAGGGCGACATTTATGCCAAAACCATTCAAGGGGTTGACTGGAAATGGATGCCATTGTCATATCTCTGTCTGGGATAAATTGAGCAGCCGTAACGCTTTTTCTGACGATAAACAGGAATTTGGGCTGTCAAATTATGGACGAAATTTTCTTGGTGGCCTCATTGCGCATGCCAAAGGCATGGTTGCAATCACAAACCCTACAGTAAATTCGTATAAGAGGTTAAATGCTCCTAGAACTACTTCCGGCGCCACCTGGGCTCCAAATACCATAACTTGGACCGGGAATAATAGAACTCACATGGTTAGAGTGCCGGCTCCAGGACGTTTTGAGTTACGCTTGCCTGACGGAGCGGCAAACCCATACTTGCTTCAGGCAGTAATTATAGCTGCAGGATTAAGTGGACTTGAAAGGAAGTCAGATCCGGGTAAGCATCTTGATATAGACATGTACGCTGAGGGTCATTTAGCTAAAGAGGCACCCAGATTACCACTTAATTTACTCGATGCACTCAGAGCTTTTGAGTCAGATGAAAATTTGAAAAGTTCTCTTGGAGATGATTTTTCAAACGCATTTTTAAAGTTGAAGCATTCGGAGTGGAATGCATTCACCGCTGAGTTTTCTCTGTGGGAACGAAAGAATGCTTTAGATATATAGTGTTAAAATCATAAATGACGCATTTGTTAAAAAGGTAATTATTTTCATAAAGTGAGCAATAAATTGGGTATTTATAAATGATAGAGAACGAAGCGCCAATATTGGCGAACTCACTCTGGGTTGCTACGGCAAATCCGATGTTAAATGTTGAGACGTGTGTTTCGTCGCAGACGTTTGATGTCGCAGTCATAGGCGGCGGCTTTTCAGGAGTCTCAACAGCTCTACATTGTGTAAAGCATGGTTTAAGCGTCTGTTTGGTTGAAAAGGAAACAATTGGCTGGGGTGCATCTGGCCGTAATGGGGGCCAGGTTATTCCCGGCTTAAAAGAACTGCCTGAAACAATTCTTTCATATTTTGGAGCCGATATGGGAAGAAAAATAGTAAACTTGGCTGGTAATGCTCCAGATTATGTCTTTAAACTCATAAAAGAAAATAAAATTGATTGCGAAGCCGAACAAAAAGGATGGATACAGGCTTCAATCGGTCGACATGGTCTAGATACGAATAAGAATGTATTTAGGCAGTGGCATGACCAAGAAGCACCTATAGAGTTACTGTCTAGTACAGAAATAGGCCCAATGATTGGTTCAAGTTTTTATTCGGGCGGTATTATAGATTTTCGTGGCGGAAAGCTGCATCCTTTAAATTATATTACTGGATTAGCAAAGATAGCACAAAAAAAGGGAGTACGGATTTTTCAAAAAACTCCCGTAATGGCGCTTGCAAAACACAAAGATATTTATAGTTTGGACTGCCCGAGTGGACAAGTTTTGGCAAATAAAGTCGTACTTGCAACCAACGGTTATGGAGATCGTGCCACCGGTACAATTAATAAAAATGTAGTGCCAGTTCAATCAGTGCAAGTTGCTACTATACCACTTTCTGACAATGTTTTAAAAACGATTCTGCCCGGCGGTCAAGTTGTTTCAGATACGCAGAGGCTCTTAAAGTATTTTCGAATATCTAACGATGGGCGCCTAATGATGGGCGGGCGAGGAGCTACTTCGGAGCAAGGCACGGCAAATCAAATAAAAGAAGTGAGACGGCTTGTGCGCAAAATGTTTCCTCAGGTTGGAGATATTGTATTCGAGTATGCGTGGGGCGGCAATGTCGCCTTGACACTTGACCACTTCCCACAGATCTCGGTATTAGATAATGGGGTGATTTCGTTGTCTGGCTATAATGGAAGGGGTGTTGCCCTAGCAACTGTTCTCGGTAAGGTGCTAGCAGATTTTTTAAATGGAACTCCTGCTAAGGAATTGAGTTTTCCGATCACTTCCATGAAGCCCATTCCTTTTCTTCAATATCACAAGTATGCGATACCAGTCGTATCTTGGTATAAAAAGGTTTTAGACAACTTTGATCGATAAAACCATCTGCAAACTAACAAAAAGTAATCTTTATTGGTTGACATGGGGGGCTATCCTATGAATGCTGTGAAATACACATTTAATAAAGTCTCTGAAGGAGGAAAAAATGAGAAATTTTAAAAAGGCAGTGTCGTTTGCCATTGTGGCTGCGTTGGGCTTCAGCTCAAGCGCATTTTCTGAGGACACTATTAGAATAGTTTCATGGGGTGGAGCTTATCAGAAAGGTCAGTCAATTGGGATTTTCCAGCCAGCCGCAAAAGCAATGGGTATAACAGTTAAAGAGGATACCTATGGCGGAATATCTGATGTAAAATTAATGGTCAAATCTGGTGGTGATAAGTTTGATATGTTTTCCAGCGGTGCTGGTAGTTGTGCTTCAGGCGGTGCAGAAGGTGTTCTAGAAAAGCTAGACTATTCGATCATCGATGTCAGTAATCATATTCCTGGAACATGGTCAGAATATTGCGCTGGCGCAGATATTTTTTCAGTGGTAGCGGCATGGAACACGGATACTTATGGCGATAATGGACCTCGAAGTTGGGCTGATTTTTACGATGTAGAAAAATTTCCTGGTACCAGAGCTATGAGAAGTAAAGTTGATGCCCAATTGGAGACTGCACTTTTAGCCGACGGTGTGCCAATGTCCGAAGTATATAATGTTTTAAGCACTGAGGAGGGTATGGATCGAGCTCTTGATAAAATACGATCAATCAAAGACCACATTGCAGTTTGGTGGACGTCTGGTGCGATGCATGCCCAATTGATGAAAGATGGTGAAGTTGATATGACAACTGGTTGGAACGGTCGTTTCGATGTTGCCAAGAAAGATGGTGCTAACGTAGCTTATGATTGGAAAACCGGTATTATGGATTGGGAAGGCTATGGAATACCTAAAGGCGCAAAAAATAAAGACCTTGGAATGAAGTACATTGCCGAAATGATGAAGCCTGAATATATGGCTGAATTTGTAAAACACATCACGTATGGTCCTACCAACACCAAAGCTTACGAAGGTGGTCTGATTGCGGATGACCTAGCGCGATCTTTGCCTAGTCACCCTGATAACGCAAAGCATCAGTTGCTACTAAGTACAGAATGGTATGCGAAATACAGAACTATTGCGGCTGAAAAATATACTGAAATGATGACTGAATAATAAAAGTTCACGCAGTAATAGGTTATGAGCAGGAGGGTTGTGGACTCCTGCTCAAATAATGTGAGAAAATGTCATGAAATCCAGTTCGTTAAATATATCTATAAAAGACGTAACCAAGACTTATGGAAATTTTTATGCGCTTAAGAATATTAATCTTGAGGTAACGTCGGGGGAGTTCTTAACGTTGCTTGGACCATCTGGTTCCGGAAAAACAACTTTATTGATGGTTCTTGCGGGGTTCACTAGCCCAGATTACGGCAGTGTAAAGTTTGGTGAAGAGGAAGTAGTACTAAAACCGCCCCACTTACGAGATATTGGCATGGTTTTCCAGAATTATGCCCTTTTCCCACATATGAATGTAGAACAAAATGTTGGCTACCCTCAAAAACTTCGAGGTGTGAGCAAAACACTTATGAAAAAAACAGTGGATGAAGCACTTGCAACAGTTAAGTTAGATGGTTTGGGCCACCGAGGTGTCAGCGAGTTATCAGGAGGACAAAGACAGCGAGTGGCCTTGGCTAGAGCAATTGTTTTTAAACCAAAAATCTTGTTAATGGATGAGCCACTCTCTGCTTTGGATAAGAAACTGAGAGAAGAAATGCAAATTGAGTTGAGGCACCTTCATGATAGTTTAAATATGACGACTGTATATGTTACGCATGATCAAAAAGAAGCATTAACGATGTCAGATAGAGTCGCAGTTATTAATGATGGTTCCTTAATGCAGCTTGGGACTCCTAACGATATTTATAATAGTCCAAATAATGCATTCATTGCAGATTTTATTGGCGAGTCGAGCCTTATTTCCGTAATTGTAAAGAAGAACAAAGCCTATCTTGGAACTTCAGAAATTTTATTGAATCATAGTGTCCATAAAGATGGGGAGTATTTATTAGTGGTAAGGCCTGAGAAGTTATTTCTAGCTAAGAAGATGGAAAAGAGTACAAACCTGTTCTCGGGAGTGGTTACCGAGTCAATTTTTCAGGGGGAAAGTCAATTATTAGTTCTTAAACTTGAAGAGAAAGTCTATGGAAATCAGTCGGTGCAGATGAGAATCGCTAACGGGTCTGACTTAAAGGGAAAGATTCCAATTGTTGGGGACGAATTGACTATTGGGTTAAGAAAGCTTGATAGCTTTATTGTGGAATA
>MDTA01050583.1_pt1 | contig 18752 bp, 11 predicted proteins | sample 811151 | NCBI WGS metagenome assembly MDTA01 (sample SAMN05326648, study PRJNA326480) | marine metagenome | isolation source: seawater | place: Indian Ocean: South | collected 2010
GGTGCTGCTGCAATGGTGGTGGTTGGTGCCTCCGGTGCGGTGGTGGCCGGCGCTGCTGCACCTCTAAACCTGACCTCTTCCACCACGAACGTCGCATCGGCGAAAGCTGGTTCGACGCTCTGGCTAGCGCCACCTGAAATGAAGTTTGCAAAAGTTGGGGCGCTGACCGCGATGGATGCGGCGAAGATGGTGGCGACCGCTGCGAGGATGAGGCGTGTTTTCATACCTCATGGCATCGTCTTCGGATAGGAATTGGAGTTAGATCAGATCAACCTGATTACCAACAAATACTGGTACCCGCCTGCGAAGAAATTGGGGCTTCGGAACGCGAGTTCTTTGATTCCAAGTCACACAATTAGGTTCGACGAGTCTCAGAATTAACTCTGAACCTGGTCAAAATTGACTTCCCTATCAAACACATTTGTCCAGATCCAGATATCGATGGATTACTATTGCCCCGTGAGTCCCGAACAGCCATCCGAACCAAGAGTTGACGGCCGTTCGCTTCGAGCAGGACGAGTTCGTGAGTCGAACAAGAGCGACATCATTTCATCAGCAGCTGAACTTTTGGCGACTCACCGTGGGAGCTCAATAACTGTAAGGATGATTGCTGAACGGGCGGAAGTATCGATCGCAACTGTTTACAACCACTTTCCCGGCTCAACCAGCGAGATTTTCATTGAGGTTGGCAATCGTTTGATTAATGATGCGGCGAAACTGACTGGGGAGGTACTTGAGGCTGAGGGGCCTGTTGCCGCCGCGGAGTTTCTTCCAGTTGCGGTTTGTGCCGGGGTAGTGAAACTAGGTGCAGGGTGCTTCGACATGATTACAAGCCGACAGGTAGGCGGAGCCGCATTCTTTGGAGAGCCCGACCCAGAAACAACCATGTTCAATTTTCTTGTCGCTTCGGGCTTGGACTCCGACCACCGCACCAGAGACGCTGCTCGCACCATCGGCTATCTCGTGCGTGGAGCAATCTTCGCATTCGCATCTCACGCAACAACTGGATTCGACTCAGACATTGCAACTACCGAAGATGAGTTGATGTCAGTTGCAGGCAGTGCAGTTCGGACCTCGTTAGGGATCCTGGGTATCAACTGGCCGCCAGCTGACCAACTGATATAGAAGTATCAACTTTTCTAAACGTGACCGGACAGTAAGAACGTGTCGGACCTCTCTGAAGATAACGAGGGAGAAGTTGGCGATGGCGGCCAGTCGGGATGTGCACAGGAAAGTCAGCTGACGGATCTTGATGTGCAGGCGTTTCTAGAGAATGATGTTTCTGATACGGGTAAGGGCAAGAGTTCGGAGTTTGGGTCTGACAGGGCGGGCCTATTCCGGGTATCTCAAAGCACTTGGTGTAAAAACTGAACAGTCAATGTCGCAGTTGGCAGCGTGCGGCATTTCGAGCTACACCTACGAATCTTTTTTGAATATCGGAGTATCCGATGTCGTCACGGTTTGCCGACTTCATCCAAGCGGTTGGACCGAGGACCGCTACCGGGCCCTAACTATCGAGCTTCGAGAGACTACGGGTCGGGCCCTCTTTGACCGGATACTGCGTTGCCATCACGCTCCCACGATCACTCTCTCGTTTATAAAGTCCTCTGTGAAATTTGCCAACTGGAGTGTCTGTCTCAGTGAAAGCGAACTCGGTCCAGTAGTTGCAAAATATGAACGGGACCACCCCGGGGTTGACTTCTTTTCCTCGAAGCATGGCTTCTCAGGAGTCCTCAGTCGTCTTTCGACACCGCTCTAAGAATTGAGCGAAGAAGATCAACAGCCGACTCAGAATCTGTGCCCAGTGCGAGGGCACCATCACCCGATGTCGAATCTCTACCCGCCCGAAATAACGCTCCGAGGATCATGTAGGTCACTAGCTTCGCTTGGTCACGGATCTTGTCCGCTCCCACTAACTTATTTTTAGCGAGAAGCGAACTTACGGTCTCATAGATCTTTTCAATGATGTGCTGATCAGCCAGGAAGACCGCAGGGGAGTCTGAGGGGTCTGCCGCCTCGTTGAGATACGCGAACGACTCGTAAAGAAGAGTCGGGAATAACTCGGTCGCAGCCCGTGGCCCATTTGAACGCACAAGCGAAGAAGCATCAGCTATTGAACGGTTCACCAAGTCTTCAGTTATCGCTTTGAGAATTGCCTCAGGGCCATCAAAATGGTTGTACACAGTTGCTACTGACACTCCGGCCTCTTTAGCCAGGTCTGCGATGACCAGCGCTTTGCCCTCACTAAGTTGGTGCCGCGCGCTTTTCAGTAGGACTTCTCTCGTGCGAAGTCGTTTCTGGATGGCATACAAACTGCGGCCATCGAGACTGCTTTCATCAGAAAGGGCTTCTTTCATTAGAGCTTGCGGCGAGTTGCGATTGCCAGACCACCCACTCCAAGGCCAAACAGTGCTGACCAGAGGGCGAGTTGCAGAGACCTCGAATAAGACTCATTTGAGAGACCTGTCGACGGGAGATCAATTGGCTCCGTAGTTGTTGTGGGTGGAGGTGGGATGCAATCCGTCAGTGTCGCTGACACTGAAGTGGAGTCATCTCCAGCGGATGCGGTAACCGTCACAGTTGAGTCATTGTCGATATCGCCAGTGAGGGTTTCGGTACCCCCTAACACAACCACAATTGGATCACCGTCTACACCGTCGATCGCCACAACTACGTTCACGTCCATGTCGGAGAAAGCGTTGTCAACAATCGCTGTGTAGGAGCCACTGCCGTCAGCGGAGCAGGAGGTCAGAATCGAAAGCGCTGGCACAAATGCTTGAACTTCAGCAACTTGGGGACATCCAGGGAATGTCTCGCTGTCGGATACATCACTGTGGTTTGTGTGGCCGGCATTCACCACGACTTCTTGGCCATCTGCAACAGAGCCGGTCAGATCTTGGGTTTGACCCGCAGCAACGGTGACAGGGTCGCCAACAGCGACGCCATCAATCGTGATGGTCATCGTTGCGTCCACGTTTGATGCTGTGTTGTCGACAGTTGCGAGATAGCTGCCGGTGCCATCAGAGCAGGAGGTTTCAACAATGGCCGTTGGGACGAATACATCGGGAGCAACACATCCCGTTAGCGAGTCTGACACCGACACTGGTGGATAGCCGTCTGCTGTTGCGGTGACAGTAATTGTGGAGCCGTTGTTGATCGGAATATCGATAACTCCGATAGTTCCTCCTGCTGCGAGAGCTGACTGAGTGGTTTCGACATCATCGATGAAATACGACACTGCTACGTCAAGAGTTGAAGCGGTGTTATCGATCGTGTACTCAGCGGATCCCTCATAGGTTCCTGAGCATGCAAGAGTGATCGTTATCTGCGGATCAACGACGTGTGCACAGTTTGATAGCGACGCAGTATCGCTAATCGAGATACCGGCGAAGTCATCGTTGGTTACGGTTGCAGAAACGGTCGAATCGTTTGCGAGAGTAATCTCGTTTGTGTCAAGGGTTCCCCCGGCAGGCACAAGAATTGTAGAAGAAGGGGAGCCATTGACCTCAATGACAACGCTGGCAATAACTGTTGATGACAGGTTGTTGACCTTCACCTCGTAGGTACCCTCATAATCAGCTGAGCATGTAACCGTGACAGTCACGACCGGTTCGAATGTTTCTGGCACATCCTCAGCTCCGGCGCAACCAAACCCGTCATTTGAATTGGTGGTTGTTGACTCTGTAATTTCGGTTGACGACAAAGTCGCTGTGCCTTCCCCGATATCAACGCTCGCTGAATACAGCGCCCACACGCCTTGCCCGTTGTTCGACGAGAAGTAGGAAGATCCCGTCAGGGAATGCGTCCAAGCAGCCCCGAGAGTTGTTGGCGACAGCGTCGTGTCGAAAGAGGCGGGCAAGGTCGTCGTCAATGTGACTGGGTTTGTGAGGTCGTCTATCGGCGCAGCGATGAACGATTCAATGTTGTTGGCATAGCCGATAACTATTTCTTGACCGGAAGAGTCGAACATGGTCGTTATGTCACCAATGTTGTCCCAGCCTGAGTTGAGGATGTTGGTGCCGACCTCAGCGGAGGCCTCTTCGGGGGTGCTAAAAGCGGGAAGCGACCCGGCGTCTTCAATAGTAGAAACGCCGTTGGTGCCATGCACCACAAATGTGCCGGTCGGAAGAAAAGTGCCGGCGTAGAAGGGCAGATCGGATTCTCCTATTGTGCCCGCAATAGGACCGTGAAATGCAATCTCTCCACTGAGATCAAAAGACACAAGAAGACCACCGGCGGTCGCAGATCCGTTAAGAACTCCCATCATCTTGCCGCTCACAGGGTCAAGGGCTGTCGCATTGATCGCCCGACTTCCAAGACCGAATTGGGCGAAATCTAGGACTGTTTCGGTGTCATTCCAGTCACCCGTGTCAATATCAAGCTCCCGGATAACTGCGGTCCCATCACCGTTGTTCACAGTTTGCAAGAAACCAGTTGGATTCGTCGCACAACTCACCGACTCGATATCTGCCGACGTCGCAGGCAAGGTTGTGGTCGGCGGCAGGGTTGTGGTCGGCGGCGTGGTTGTCGTTGTCGGTGTTGTTGTTGTTGGAGTCGTGGTTGATGAGGTCGGAAGAACTATTGATGTGGTCGGAGCAACTGATGTTGTCGTCGGTGCTTCCGTTGTTGTCGGTGCTTCCGTTGTTGTTGCTGCTTCCGTTGTAGTTGTTGCCGGAGGGTCAATTGACATTGATCCACACGAGGCACCGTCGTTATCCGATGAGGGAGTCGAGTTGCCTTGCCATGTCATTATCCCCTGGCCGTTGTCCCACTCCCATTCAAACAAGTGACCGTCGTTTCGGGTGAAGAACACGGCGTCGCTTCCACCCACGGAGCCAAATGAACCGCCAACACCAAACGCGTGACTGGAGTTTGCCTGCCAGCCTCCGGGTGTATCGACGAACTCGGAGTCGACAGCAACAAATTGGCCCTCATGGTTAAACAGCATCGTGTCATGGCCGTTGTTTTGATCCACCCCGATCATGTTGTAGGTGACACCGTTGTGGGTGATCGGGTTGCGCAACCACACAATGTCTTTGACAGTGCCGCCAATTTTTGAACTCATCCAGGTGCTGAACTCGCCTGTATTCAGGTTGTACAGGTAACTGTTTGCCCTGCCAGTGTTATTCGCCATTGCAAGGTGGGGTACGCCATTGATCTCAACGTAGGTGCCGGAGTTCACTGATTTGCTGGGGTTTGTGTCTGAGGGCAAATCTGCAATTTCTGTGAACGTTGTCTGTGTATCGCCTGTCGGTGGCTCAATACGCACCAGTTTCATGTCGTCAGAATTCGAGTTGCCGCCATCTGGTGAAAGGACTGCGTACATGACGCCCTGTGGGGTCAACGTCAAAGCATTCAAGACAGTCCCGGATGAGAGGCCAGTGATTTCTGCCCTGGTTTGGTTGCCCCAGCTATCCTCGCCTTGCTTAACGTACGAATAGATCTTTGTGTCTCCGTCATTTTTAGCGACTTGATATAGCAAACCTATTTGGCCGTTATCGCAGGCCCACGTTCCGCCAACGTTTGCAGCGTTGCGTTGACGAGAGTCAGAACATGCTGCAGCCCCCACCAGTAAAACGCCAGCCAGCATCACTAATCCACAACGACGAACCACGCTCATTTTTCTAGAACTCCCCACATAACTTCTTTGACCTGTTTGTAAACCGACTCCGAAGAACTCAACATCTAGATAGTCGAATGAACTGGAACATTATATATTTGATTTGTCTCTAATCTTCCGAACCGGAAGAAAATAACTCATGAATTTTCGACCCCTGACCTCCCTCCTGACGGGCTTCGCAGCTGTGCTGCTTCTCTCGGGAGCGCTTTTGGCCGGGTTCGTGGCGTTCCTAATCTACGGCACAGGCATCGAAACACGAATTGAACAACGTCGCCTTCTGGACGAACTCGAGTTCGTGACTGTCGCAGACGTACCTTCGCCTGCAGGGCGAACCGTCCCGATACTGTCGCATTCTCTCGAGCAACGACTTGTCGCAGATATCGGGGATCCAATAGGTCAACTGAGCATCCCGAAAATTGATGCGGAATGGGTGTTTGTTTCCGGTGTCGGAGTAAATGAACTCCGCCTTGGGCCCGGTCACTTTCCAGATAGCTCCATGCCTGGCGATCAGGGGAACACTGCTATTGCGGGCCACCGAATTTCACATGGCGCGCCGTTTGCGAGAATTGACGAAATCAACCCCGGTGACGAAATTATTTTGACGACTTCATCAGGAATACATCGGTACACCTCCGTAGGCACTGCCATCGTCGGGCCGGCCGACTACGCAGAGATATCGACCCAATGGCCGACAGTTCCCACATTGAGCCTCGTCTCTTGTCATCCCAAATATTCGACCCGCCAACGCATAGTTGTTCATGCCGTCCTAGAGGGATACGAACTTCCTGCGATCTCGCAGTCGACCGCTCACACCAGTCAGGAGATGACAACGTCAGGTGCCGCCCATCGGTCAGATGAGTCAGGAAGCCTGATAGCGAGTTCATCAGGAACGGCCAACCAAACCGACGCGCTCGGTGTGCCCGCTGGGACACAGAGCGCGGCAGAAAGTCAATCCTCGCCAATCGTGTGGACGAAGGGAACAGTTGCTTGGCTCAAAGGTCCAATCAACCCCTCAGGCACAGTTCCAGCGACAATTCTTTGGACGAAAGCCTCGAGATCGAGTTCTACAAACAGCGAAAACAGAGCCACTGACCCGTTTAGCGACTACCAATTTTCGGCTTCAAACTTGCTCTCAGTGACACTTTTCGGATTGACATTTGCTGCGTTGATCGCATTGACCTTCGGAGCAATGACAGGTCAGAGTCGGCGCTACCTATTTACGACACCGATAACAATCTGTTCAAGTGTTGTCGCCCTGTATTTCTTTTACTCGGCCGTCCAAGACATTCTGCCCGCCGGTGCGTAGCCGCCGTCTGCGTCGAATGAAACCAATAAGTATGACGATGGTTGTCGAAACAAAAAAGCAGAAGATGTAGACGACAAAGTAGGTCGGTACTTGGTCAAAAGATTGTGCAGGCATGACTTACTGTAAGAGTTCAAGCAACCGGGGCGGGAAAGAATCAATCGGTGGCAGCGGAGCACCGGGCTCCCATTTGGCGAACTCGGAACCCCGGCAAACTTGGATTTCACTGTCAGTTGCTCTCAGACAATCGAATTCTTTGACCGAACCCCAAGTCAACGGACCAATATGACCATCAGCTACAAGCCCCATATCGCTCTGGAATTGTTTGACTTTGAGGTAATCCTCGGGGGTATAAACACCGTCAACCTTCACGGGTGTGCCGTAAAAGGTTGAAACCGCGTACTCCCAGAAGGCCAAATAGATCGACGCTTCACAGCTGTAAGAGTCATAAGACCATTTCAAAGTCTCTAAAACCCCCCGAGGACAAAGGTCAGGATTTATTTCAGTGACAAGTCCGCTGTCGCAGTCCTCATTCGCACGGCTGTCGATGAGCGACTCATCAAAATGTAAACAAATTCTGTATGTCGACAGGTTGTAGTCAACGGGCTCTACTTCAATCGGGTCATCGTTGGTTTCCGGTAATGGATTCCCGCTATCTGAATCGTCATCGGAACTCGATCCCGCCATCAGATCCATATTGTTATCGGGTCCGGGCATCCCAGCTAGATCGGTCGAAACTCCATCAGGTCCTGCATCGTGGATGCAGATGACATTTCGGTCACCGAGCTCGGTCCAGTCGAGCTCAGAGGGAAGAGCGAACGCAAGACGATGCGCAATCTGGTTGGTACCGAGAATGTCGTCAACTGCAACAACGCATTCAGATCGAGCCCATGCCACCAGCTCTGCGTCGGAAGGCTTCGTAGTTCCGTTGTATTCGAGGACCGAAACTACTTCGAAACGGTGGGGATCAGAGCACTTCGTGATCTCGACTGAAGCTAACTCTCCACCACCTACGTCAGTATCGAAGCAATCCCCGGGCTGGAGCTCTTGGACGAGAGTCCTTAAATCTTCAGATGCGGTCGGGTTCTCGTCTTGCTGTGATAATTCATCGACCATTCCGCATCCTGCTGGTAGCAGAAAAAAAAGGGGAGTGATCTGGATCAGAAATTGCTTCCCTCTGCCGGTTTCTTGCTTCATCAGATCGACATCAGGTTGGATATTGGAATCAATACGCGAACCAGCGTTCCTGGCGACCTCGTCGCTCTCGCTGACACATCAAAGTTCATAGTTGCTCCGAACTCCTCTGCACGATTCATCATATTTTGCAGGCCGGAGAGACGAGTTGGCTCGGGCGGAAGACCTTTTCCGTTGTCATCGATTTCTAACCGAAGGATTTGTTCAGGAGGATCGCCTGAATAGTCCGCAGAGAGGCTCACGACAATGTCTTCAGCGCCGCTGTGTCTCACAGCGTTCGAGAGAGCCTCGCGAACAATTGAAACCAAATGGTCGACCACGTCAGGGCGCATGCGCTCAAGAACTGTTGAATCAAGACGTGGGTCAAAGCTGAGGGAGATTTCAGGAAGATCAACACCAGCTGATTTCCAATTGTCGACGATTTCTTGGAGCTGAAACTCAACTGAGTCTTGGGTTCCTAGTTGCTTAGAGTTCTCTATCAACGCGCGAATGTCGCTGGACAAACGCCCCACTGTGCTGCCGATATCTTTTGCAGCCTCTGATGGCAGACCCAAAGTTGGCTCAACTGCCTCTAGGCGAAGGCTGATCACGAAGAGTTCCTGAAGGATGTTGTCATGAAGTTCACGTGTGAAGCGCGCATGCTCAGACTGTGCTGCGAGACGAGCGGCAAGATTTGATCGTCGCTGCTCTGCTTGTTTGCGTTGCAGCTCAAGCTCGGAGCCAAGTTGAATTTTGGAGTCGAGGTCATCTCCCCACTCCATGATGGCTCCAGATTCCATTCGTACGAAGACGGTTTCTACTTCAATCTCCGCATTCCAAATGCTGTCTGAGTAGTTATACATATCGGTCCGCTCATCTTGCTGACGGTCCAGTTGGAAGAATTGCACCGAACGGCCCTCATCCCAAGCTCGACGAAGATAGGGAAGCAGTTCGTCAAAGCGGACACGATGTTCTGAGGCTAAAGACTCAGTCGCAATGGGGTCGTTGCGAAACGATTGCCAAGTATCGTTTGCCCACACAAGTTCAAGATCGATGAGGCGTCCAGCTTTGTCGAACACCGGTTCATGCATGGCAATTGCGCGGGGAACTGTCTTCACTTGTCGATACAAAACAACCTCGGCCGCTGAAACGCCATCATCGGAGACAACACCGAGGTACAGCAGCGCTGCAAGACCAGCAATAAACGCAGCTGCCATGATGACAGCGACCGCCGCCATTGGGACATTGGAAGTTTGCACCGCTTGGACGAACCAAAATACGTAACCGATCGCGCCAATTAAATGAACGGCCTGCGAACACGATCTCCTCGATGGAGACCGAAGGATGGCGGTGACAAGTTTGATTGCGACGACCGAAGTAAGGGGAACGACTCCCAAAAGACAAGCGAGCCACATGAATGTGCTACCCACTCTGGCTGCGTTCTCAAGCACAACCGCTGAACTTGCAGAGAGCAGAAACGCCCATCCGAAAGCTCGCCACGACCAACGCCCAAACTTCACGAAAGTTGCAAGCACAAGAACGCTGCCGAGAGCGGCAGGAGTTGAGACCCAAATTAGGAACGAATCGCTTTCATTTATTCCTTGCGCAAGAGATCCAATCATCGCCCATGCGGATAGCAGCCACGCCCACAAAGAGAGGCCCTCGACGCTTCGTGCAGTCAGATTTCGGAGAAGTTGAAGAAAGGGAAGTAGAGCGACGAATACTGCTCCCAGTAAGCCCGCAGCATCGGCAAATCCCCATTGAATGGATTCTGCAAGTACGGTCGGGCTAGACCCTCGCATCGGACGAGTGGGATCGGGGTTGTGGGCAAATATCCACGAAGCAAGTCCTGAGATGCCTGCAATAAATAGCGCTGAGAGGAGCACTGCTCGCCGGCTCGCGAATCTCGAAAGATCACGGCCGGTGAAACGCCCAGCCTGATCCACAGATTCGGTTTCAGTCATTTGTGAGATGCTCCGCTGTCATCGAATCTGAAAATCGAAGGTTTCCATGTGTACTTGTCACGGTAAGCGTCGATTTGAACCCGAGATTTTGCGCTTGTTCCAAGATAAATGCGTGCTCCGGACACAGCTACTGAGGAGGCTCTCGACGATGAGCCTGAAGCATTAGTGCGCGTCCACTTGTGCTCCCCGTCCGAATTGAAAGCGATGAGTAGTCCGTTCGGCTCGAAGTTCGGTATTGAAATGTTGACGTCGGCCATATCGGGGTGCTGAATCGTGATGTTGTTCCCGACGTTGCGTGCCGAGTAGTAGATGTTGTCTGATGAGTCAACCTCGAGGCCCCGGCCGTTAGCGGGGAATGGCGCGTATACGTCATCATTAATTTCTGTGTGCCATATTGCTTCACTGGGATCAAACAGTGAAAGCCTGACCGTACTTGCGTTTAGGTACGTGGCAGCGACCACTTTTCCATCAGAGAAAAGGGCCACATCATTGGAGTAATAATTCGACCCGCATTCGAAGTCCTCCGTGAGTGGCGGCGTGGAAGAGGGGTCGTAGGTAAAACGTATACACGATGGCGCATTGTTGCTGTTTGAGGGTCTTGTGCTGCCAACCGCTACCCACCATGCTCCGGAGCCGTTCGGACGAGCGTCAACAGAGGAGTAACCCCGGAAGTTCGAACCCGTGCCCCTCGCTGTTGCGTCGATCATGATTGGGGTGCCATCAGATCCGACGTGGGCGATGTACTCGGCATGCCCTGTTGGCACCGTAGCGCTGAGAGCGCCATAGGTGAGCGTTTCGCCGCTTCCACCGGTTACTTTGCCGACAACCACAACACCGGAGTCAGGTGTCCCTTCGAGAACGTCAAGACCATCGACCTCGACAGTCCCTGCATCGATTGCGGTGAACTGCGACCATTCGGTGTTTCCATCGCCGTCAAGTTTCACGACACCGCCCTGTCCATCAACGGGGTTGAGTCCTCCTACGTACACCCCTCCGTCAGATGCTGCAGCAAGGAATGCATCACCAGTGATCGGGGTTGCGACACGCCATTGTTCGACACCATCTGAGTTGTGCTTCGAGATCCATGCGTCACCAGAGCCACGAGTCACTGAGAAGACGTCACCAGATGCGTTGACTGCGATGTGGCCGATATCTGATTTGCCGTCAGCGACGAGCGAGTCAATATTGCCTGCGTAGGTCAGCATGTCAGGTGTCGGGGTCGGGGTGGCGATCTTGTACGCACCTTCAGATGCTTCAGGCAACGTCAAGCCCTTGCCGACAGACGCAACGTAAATCGACCTCGGTGTGGTGAATGTGTCACCGAAGTCATGCCGGAGGGTCGCGGCAGCATCTTCGGTGAGGGTGTTGTCCATATTTGCGTCGAACAGTCTGATGGGTTCACCTGACCCAGAGATCTCGATCACAGCGTCTTCGGTGAGATTCGCTGGGTCTCGGTAAACGAACTCACCCAGCCCAGGGCCTGCGTGGTAAAAGACCAAGTCGTTGGGAGAGGTGACGAAGGGGTCGCCGGGGTCCGCTGTGTAGATCTTGAATCCTGTAACAAAATCTTCGGACGTGAATGATGCGGCATCAAAGCTTGAGAAAGGTATGCCAATAAAGAGGTGCTCTGATGAGTCGGCGGAGGCGAACGACGAGACAAGCGCCATCAGGTAATCCTTAGAGAAAATAAACCGGTCACCTTGGCTGACCGTGATGTCGAGCTCGACAACTGAGCCGTCTTGCAGTGCGCCGTTACCATCAAGAGGGGTGCTGCCAGCAACATGGGTGAATCCGACCGGGTCCCACTGGGCGTACAGCGTGTCTACATCGCCATCGTTTGAAGGCAATGTGTAGTCATCACCCGATGCGTACGTGGTGCCTGTGCCTGCGGGATCTGTGTTCCAGCCGTTGAAGCCGAAACCTGAACGCTGCGGAGAGGCCTCTGCCACCGATACCGTCGCACCCGGGTCATCAACCACCAGAGCCGGGGCATCAGACCCACCATTTGCATCAAATGTGAGAGACGCGGTTTGTGCGACTGGTGGAACGGTCGTGGTGGTCGTCGTGGTTGTTTCGGGAACAGTCGTCGTGGTTGTTTCGGGAACAGTCGTCGTGGTTGTTTCGGGAACGGTCGTAGTGGTCCCCGTTGGAACTGTTGTCGAAGTTGTCGACGGCGAAGTTGTTGTCGTTGGGGGAACCGTCGACGTTGTTGTCGTTGAAGCGGGTGTTGTTGTCGTTGGGGGAACCGTCGACGTTGTTGTCGATGAGGCCGGCGTGGTTGGTGCGTCATCCTCAGCGGGAGTTGCAAAAAGTTGTCTGTCTAGCCCCGGGAGTTCCTCGCCATCGAGGTCCAGAGCCTCGAGGTCCGCAGCAAGCTCCTGGGATGGGAGACCCTCAGATGGACGTTCCGGCGACCGCATTCCATCTTCGTCGTAAGTAACTTCATAACTTGTCCCGTCACTATTGACGTAGGTAACGAGGAGTAGTTCAGGATCTTCTGGGTCAACTTTGATGCCGAGCGAATCAACACCCTCTGGAAGGGACGTAGTGATCACATCACCGGAGGGATGGCTAACCTCCACGTCAAAGTCAACTGTGACCCGCCCTGGTACGCCCTCGAGTTGAACGAGAGAATTGCCTGACACGACAGTAAGAGTCCCGCCAGATGCCGCAATACCCTCAGTGTCAACAGAGACACCTCCGCCGGAACTGGTCTCAAATTTGTGCAATCCATCATCGGTAACAATGAAGACCGCAGCTGCCCCGGGAAGCCTCAACTCAACGTCGACTCCGTCGGAGATCACACTTGAGGCTCGTGAGTAGAACACCTCGGAGCGGCCCTGTCCGGAGTTGTTCTCCAAGAGTGCTTCCGCAGCAACTTGGGAGATGATCTGACTCCCAACTAAGCGACCAAGGCTGTCTTCATCGGCGCCGCTTTGCTGGCCCTTCATCGGCCGGAAGGCAGCGTCATCAGAAACGGTGCCACTTTCAATCGATTCGCCGTCGACGCTAAAACCGACATCAGGGGATTCAGACCGGATGTAGAACGCAGCTCGAGAAACCTCCACTGCACTGGAGCAGAACGGGCATTGTCCAGCGCGATCCTCAATCGAAACTAGGTCGAGCATTGAAGAGCCCCCTGACCATGTCTGCCCGCCGACGTATGGGAAGCGCCAAGAGTTGTTGGCGAGGTCGACCTGTACGGAGACAGTAAGACCCGGTTGATTTGAGTCATAAACCCAGATTTGAGCCGAGTCTTCGTCCTCCCATGTCACCATGTAAGGAAGGAGGGCATGACCCGCATCATCTACATAAATTCCCAAAGACACGTCGAGCGCCCCGTCCTCGAGAGACTGCTGAACGTAGAGGACTTTGTCCCTCAGTGAAGCCTGAGCCCACATGTCTGCTTCCGCTTGAACCTCAGGAAGGAACTGCGAGGCAACTCCGCGCATCAGAGCATGCAGCACATCAGGAGAATCATCTAGTTCAAAAGAAACAGGATCAAGGCCATCGTTATAACGCCCCGCTGCGAGAATCGAAAATCCCTCGCAATGGCCCCACGAACGAGCCGTATTGACCATCTGAGCGAATTGGGTGGCTTCGGCCGTCAACTCGCAGTCTGCACCCGATCCAGACGTACAGACGTCTGGACCATCACCGAACAAAATCGTGATGTCTTCAACGTTGAAAAGCTCGCTTGGGTATGTGCTTGAAGTGAAGTTTGGAAATGCAAACCCATAATCAATCGTGCTGTCCCACACTCCCACATCACTTGGCGAAACCTCGTCACTTAGATCGATGCTCGCAGTGCCCCCACAGGAAACGAGCAGGGCGACAGAAGCAACTGCAGTCAAAGCTCGGGTCATTTTTACGGAGTGTGATGGTCTAAACATAGGGATCTTGTCGCCACTAATTATCGTCGCTGCCAGACATTAAATACCCCAACATTTGTCACTTCTGCTGAATGCAACTCCGACCGGACTAATCGAGAGCAGACCCATCCGGGCGATCTTGCCAAACCATTGCCGAAAGCCTGTTTCGGCCCTCGATGTCAAGTTTTTTATAGATGCGTGAAAGGACGTTGCGAACTGTCGTCGATGCAACGAACATCTGATCAGCGATTTCTTGATCTGAGAATCCGTCCGCAACCAGATCTGCAAAGCGATTTTCCTTCTCGGTAAGGAGCGACCGGTCTAGCCCTCCCTCGTCAATAAGTTGTTGTCTGGCTGCTGCAACGTCTCGAGCATCGAGCATCGAGTAACCGTTAACTGCAACTTCAACCGCCTCAATAAGGTTTTTGATTCCATCGGCCTTTTCAATGAATGCCGCAACAGATCCAGTCTCAAAACACTTAATTAACGCCCGTGGTGATTTCAATGACGTGAGCACTACGCAACGAGTCTCAAGACGGTTGTCGCTGACTGCCTGCGCGATTTGAATTCCTGATCCGTCTCCAAGGCGAAGATCGACGATGGCCACATCAACTTCTGTTTCACTTAGGTGCTGAAGCGCCGAACTAACCGAATCAGCCTCAATTATTCTTGGCCCGCCGTGAGCCTCAGAGTCCCAGTGATGCCTCAACGCGGCCCCGACGCCCATCCGGACAGTTTCATGATCGTCCACCAGCAGGACTGTTCTGCCGACCATTGATACTGAAGTCTGAGTTTGAACCATCCGAGTGCTCCGGTTATGCAGTTCGTGGACGTGCGCCACTCGTCACTTGAGACGGCGACAAGTAGGTTTTAGCAGATTCCATTCTATCAGTTCGAGTTCAAAATCTGTGCGGTAAACCCCTCACAACTTTCGGAGAACTCTTTTATCTGAGGCTTTCAATCTCCGTTGTCGTTACGTAACGTCGGCATCGATTTGTGCCATCCACAGCAACCGGACCAACTGTGCGCGAGTTGTGGTACCCAGTTCAGAATTGAGTGACAAATGTTATGTGCAGGTTGGTCAATTTTGGCCGAGTGTGGGAGTCGAAAGTTGCTATCCACAGCACGAGGAGAAATGTCGAAATAACATGAAATCATCTACGGTTCCGGTGGAGGTCGCCATGCAGCACAAGATTTTGATCCTCGATGACCACCCTTTAGTTCGGTCTGGTATTCGAGTGAGCCTTGAGGACACGTTTCCTGACTGTGAAGTTTGGGAGGCTTCAACGGTCGACGAAGCCATTTCAATCACTGAGGAGAACTCGCCCACGGTTGCCGTAATCGATCTTCGGTTGCAGGACGAATCAGGATTGCAGTACGCCGAATACGTAGCGCGAGAGGAAAAAGACATCCCATGCGTTGTGCTCACATCCTTTTCGTCCCCTCAATCAATTCTGGCTGCCTTTGACACTGGAGCCGTCAACGCCTTCCTCGAAAAGTCTCTCGACATCGAACCGCTTGCTGCAGCGATCGATGCTGCATCAAAAGGCTTCTCATCTCTCACGCTTTCAGTTGCTCGAGAAGCTGCACGTGACATCCAAAGTGAGGGTGGTTATAACCCCGCCGAATTCACCGAAAGGGAGAACGCAATCGCCCAGCTCGTCGCTGATGGCTTTTCGGACACGGCGATTGCGGATGAGCTCAACATTGCAAGTTCGACAATTCGAAATCACCTGACCTCGATTTATCGAAAACTTGATGTCGAATCAAGAACTCAACTCGCTTCTCGGGTCTGGCGTCAACGAGCATCGAGCCCAGGCCACACCCCATCTAATGAGAGCTGATGGAAAACGTTGACAGCCCCCACGATGGTCAACACTCAGCGCCTGAGCGAGTCGGCGTTCCTGCGGCATTTTCTGGGGAGAAGTTCGCCGGATTAGGAGTTGAGGAATCCCTCCGAATCTTTTCGATGCTGTACACGGGTTCTCGGAGTGGTTCAGCACTGCTGCGTCCCATTTTAGGAGACGACGAATTACTTACCGATGCCGAAATTCTCGCCACGAATGATGAGTGGCAGGCAACGAGAGCTCGCCCGGTGAGCCCCGGGTCATATGCGAGTGATGCGTACTCAAATTGGGAGCAGGTCCGGGCGATACTGCATCAGGCGAATGCCCACGGTTCCGCGACTCAGGTGTGGAATTCGGGTGCCGGAGATAGCAGGGTTATCGGCGGGTTGATCAAAGAAGTTGAATGGCGACGCCTTCCCAACAACCTGATTATTGAAACCGCCAGAGATCAGACTCTTATGGCAGTGGTCGCTGAAGCTGCCGGTCCAGTACTTGTTGTCGATCTTGAAGAGAGCGGTCCGCCAGCAAGGATCATTCAGATGAATCAAGCATTTGCTGACATGTTTATGTCGGGTTTTAGTGGTATTGCGCCGACGTTCGGAAACTTGCAGCCGCAACGGGACCTTGCGCTCTCAGATGTGCGAGATCATGTCCACCGGATCTTTCCAGATGAAGATTGGGAATCTTTTGACAGGCGAACCACCGAAATTTACTCGGGCGGAATTGATGTTCTTGGTGATCCGTTCTACCTCGATGGAAATGCGTTTTTGCGTGATTACTACGTTCGCCCAATTGGCAGCGAGGGGTTCGCTGGGATCTGGGTGTATCGGCCGGCGGGGCCGATTGCGGTGAATCAACTACCAGAATTTGCGCGCACACGCTCGATGGCAGTTCAGGCTGCAGTGGAGAATCTCTCTCGCCCTATCGCTGCTCATCGAGTGATACTCGACAAGGAAGGAGAACTATCAGATATCTCTTTGCTTTGGGCAAACCGGGCTTGGCAGAGTTATCGGTCATTTGACCTGCCTCCAGGAACACTGGCATCAGAGTCAAGAGTTCGTTTCACGGAGGACCTCCTTCCATTCCTTAAACGAGCCTGGACCCAAGGTGAGTCAACACAGTTTTTCCGCTTCAACCCCGATGATGCTGACACCGAGACGTACCGGGATGATTATGTTCGACAGTCAACGCTCGAAATCGAAACAATATTTTCTCGAACCGATGATGGTTTCCTGATGGAGTGGGGTGACGACGTCGACCTCAAAGTGCAACTCGGGTCAGATATGGAGGCGCAGCGACAAGCAGCTTTTGAGATTGCGTTTGAAGCTCAGGAAAGAAGCATTCGTAAGGGCGAGCATGATCGCATTGTTCGAGAACTCCACGACAACATTTTGCAAGAGCTATTCGTTGCGTCGATGACGCTTTCCCGAGAAGAGGCGGCAGGCGGGGAGTTGGACTCACCTCGCCTGGAAAGCGTTCGAAACGCTCTCGGGAAAATTTCAACTGATATTCGGGCGATTATCAGCGATTCAAAAGAGCGAAATGGCGATCCGCTGCTTGAGACCTTGAGAAACCTCTGCAACGACTGGGACGGCGTTCAGAATTTCAAGGTTGAACTCGAAGAGTTTTCGGTTGTTGATGAGACCGTGCTCGATCGACTCCCTCCCATCGTGGTTGACAATGTTGTGTCAGTGACCCGCGAGGCCCTCGCTAATGCCGTCAAACACTCGGGAGGCACAAAGATAAAGGTTGATATTTTGATCCTTAAAGATCACCTACAATTCAGCATTGTCGACAATGGAAATGGTGTTGATCCGCGGAATTCTCGCTCAAGCGGAACCCTGAACATGAAGGCTCGCATGGCCTCTCTTGGTGGCCATCTTGAGATGCACTCAACTAGTAGCGGCGTGCGTGTTGAAGGAGCCGCACCGTTCAGCATCGAAATGATCTAACGGGTTCGACACGGCCGTCGAATCTTTCCCCATGTTGCAGGAAGTTCTGCGCGCCTGATCTTGTAACCGAAGGGCGAAGTTCGGTGTCAAACCGTAAGTGCAAATGTCACTCACCGGCCACACAAATATCGCAAAAAACTACGTCTGTATTTGCCATGTAATGACATATGTCATCACTTAAAAAGAGGTTTGTAACTAACTGCTCTTTTCGCCTTTACAAAGGTTTTTTGGGTCTAGATACTGCTCTCCAACACCTCGCAACAACGGGGAAACGAAGAGGGAGAATTACATGACCACCACGACAACCTGCCGCTCCAGCTCAACTGATTCAACAATCAACCCGGTTGATCACATGGCACTCGTTCAACACATCGTGAATCGTGTTGCGAAGGGCTTCCCGTCATTTGTTGAACGAGATGATCTTGCACAAGCAGGAATGGTTGGCTTGGTCGAAGCAGCCCAGCGGTTCGACGCCTCCGCTGGCATAAGTTTTGCCTCATTCGCAGGACGTCGAATCGAAGGAGCGATCCTCGACTACGTCCGGGCGAACTCATGGATGCCGCGCCAACTACGAGTAGTCGAAAAGCAGATTTCGGCCGTGGAAGAGCACTTCGCAACCATCGGCGTCAAGTCAGACGAAATCGTTGCTCAAAAACTTCAACTGCAAGTTGGCCAGCTGCGAGCAATCCGCCGTGATTTGGCTAGAGCCCGCACGACCTCACTCGACCGAACATTTGACGATGCAGGTTCACCAATGAGCGAATCAATTGAATCGAATGACATGTCACCAGCTGATAAAGCCGAATTTGAGGAACTCCGCCGGCTGCTCGTTGCGGGCATTGAGTTGCTCTCTGAGAAGCAGCGGCACGTCATCACCCGGTACTACATCGAAGAAATTGGCCTTCTCGACATTGCGGACGAGATGGGTGTTGGTACTTCACGGGTCGCAAAAATTAAGCAGTCTGCGATAGAGAAGCTCGGCCAGGGCATCGAAGCACAGTTCAGTGCACGCACCAAGCCA
>MDTA01117628.1_pt1 | contig 18752 bp, 19 predicted proteins | sample 811151 | NCBI WGS metagenome assembly MDTA01 (sample SAMN05326648, study PRJNA326480) | marine metagenome | isolation source: seawater | place: Indian Ocean: South | collected 2010
CGTTGTATTAAAATCTCATACTCTAAAAATGGATTGGTTTGATGTATCTCTTATTCAGTTTATATTAGCCTCGTGGGCAGTATTTATCTTTACTATGACTGAAAAAAATTATGAAAAGAAGGTAGATAAGCTAACACTTTCGATTTTTTTACTAAATTCTGCAGCTACGTCCGTGTTTATGATTTTTTTATATTATCGTTTTAATTCTATCTACTCGAAGTAGAGGTGCCCGGGCTCCCTCTCGTGGACATCGATCATTTTTTACAGCATTTAAATATATTTTCTAACGCTTCCTAAATGGACCCAGCTAATCTTTTGGTGAAAAAAATACCTCCTCCTATGAATTCCGGTGATTGGAAAATTAAAGTTGTACTTTCAAAATCGAACATCGGAGGCGGTGCAAACATGGCGATAGAGAAGGAATTTAAGTTGTCAGACGGAAAACTCTTCGGACAGCGTAAACGTACGATAAGAAAGTCAAGGAAGTCGAAAAGCAAAACAAAACAAAAACGAAGAAAACGTTAATCCAACATATTTATATACAGTCACGTGTCGTTTAATCGGCGTTTTTGTTTAAAAGAGTGTTATGATATGATTTTTTATATTTCTTCGAATTTATTGTTTTGTTGTAGAAATGTTTTGGAGCGGTGACATTTAGCACATAATAACCGACATAGTCTTGTTTCATTACAAAGCCAAATGTATGAACCTCGCATTAATTTCGATACGTTACAGTTTTTACCAAATATATGATCCCAATCAAACATGTATGCATTTTCACTTGTACACTTTAGATTACAATAATGACATTCTCCTCTTTCTTCCTTAAGTAAATTATATTGATGATATTTTAGTTGTGCCCTTCTATACGTTGCAACCTGCATACATTCTTTGCACTGCATTCCTCTACCTGAGTTAACCATGCTACATCTGCGTCTTTTCCTGCCGTTACACATCTTACCAGTGCATTTGACGTATTTTTTCAGATTGTATCTTTCACTACGCAGATGATCCTCCGCACATCGTTCGGCCGCCAGTTGGAGCATATGCTCTGAAAACTGCTCATTTTGAAATTTGGTTTCGAGTCTATGGCAAAAAATACAAATGAATCTACCTTTTTGTAGTTCCGCTTGTATTTTTTCTTTAGACTTCATGTCAGAAATACTAACTTTTTTCCCGTTCCATTCGAATTTGTCTTCTCGTCTATAATGAGCAAATTCTAGGTAGTCTGGATTTTTCTCTCCACACGGGCAACATACACCCTCTTTGTAAGGCTTGACGATTTGTCTGCTTGTCATAGTTCAACATCATATTAAAAACAAAATTAATATGAAATTTTTTCCGCAGACGGTCCATATCCGACGTTTTGTATGTGCTTGTATACTTCCTCGTCTGACAATGGTTGAGTCCATAGACACACATCGGCGAAGCTGTACCCGCTGGCGGAATACTCAGAAGCAGGACCATCGTTCGCAGTTCCTATCCACCAACCACCTTCATAATTTGAAGAACTACCGTATTTTGTATCCACTGGCGACGTATGGTTAGCTTTAATCATAGAAATATTTCCAGCAACCGAATTAGGAGCACGGTTGTCGGCGTTCAAGTTCCTTTCACTGTCAGCTTTGGCGGCAGTAGTAACTCCACCATTTTCTTTGCCTCCGTTCAAATATACGTACAAATTATTTGCGGTGATCACAATTACAATATGGTGCCAGTTATGAGGGAAACCAGATGAAAATGCAGACTTATTATCCCAGAAACCGTCACCTTCCCGCCAAATATCCATCATCGTGTTGTGCTCAGCACCGTCGGAAACAAGTCTCCACTGCAGTTGTAGTTTCGTGTTACCAGTACCATTGTCGAGCGGATACAGCCAGTGCGTCAACCACACGTCGTTATACTGACCACCGAATAAAGAGTGTGTGATATGATTCAGAAGCGGGTCAGAAGTATAATAATTCTGCTGACACATAAAGAAGAAGGATATGGTCATACCGACGCTTCCAAAAGATATGCGATCCATTGGTAACCGCAAGTTCATTCTGTCGGTATCACTTTTTGGAGGAACAGCTCCCGGAGGGTATCCCCACCCTTGGTCATAAGAAGCTGATTCATGCTCTAAGTTGTTTGGATAAGAGTAGAAAAACTGCTTACCCTTGACACCGTTGGTACCAAATCTCGCAGCAGCTACATTTTCATCGGTACCTCTACCTGTCTGACCAGTACTACTGTTATCATCACTCCATAGGTACGTGCCATCGGCATAGGAAACTTCTGATGAACTTGCTTTATGTATGCAATACAACCAAAGAGATTTATCATCTGGGTTACACACGTCGTGGAGCGTCCCGTTAAGTTTCCATCTGTGGTTTGGCACTACGGCAGTGAAATCAATTGGAGGCGACGGTGTTGATGCTTGAGCCAAAGCAGAAGTCGCGGTAGTTTGAGCGATTTCGACGGCAGCGGAAACTTCCACGAGTTTTGATGAGATGGTACTGGGTAAGATAGCTGTCACGTCTCCAATTGCAGATGCAATTTCTCCGATTGTTTTCCCTGCGGGTAGAGTGGAAATATCGCCTATTGATTGTAGTACGTCGGATACCGTCTGTCCTGCTGCAAGATCAGAGACATCACCAATTGATGTCATTACATCACCAATGCTTTGTCCTTCGGGTAAACCCGCGGACGCGTTTTCGTTTGCTTGGTGTAATGTGTTTAGAGCCGAGATAATAGAGGTTCCAACGCCTGCATCAAGTGTTTCGTTTCCAATAATAACATCAAACGTGTTCAATGTATCTATCACACTAGTCCCTGTATTCAATGTTTTCAAATCCGACACGCTTTCCCCCACTGTGATTTGTCCGTACATGGTGTCGTGGTATTCGCAGTTTTAGTAGTACACACCCGGTGTAACTGTACTTGTATCGAAAGTGACCACGTCATTCTCTGCGCCCTGACCAGTGACGCCTGCTACTTGATTTCCATCGCCAGTACTGTTGACATCTTTAATGTAAAAAGGATGTGACGTTGCATCAACTGTGAATTGAAGTATATCACCAACAGACACAGTTATAGTTGGGTTGATTTGTACAAAAAAGGCGCCAAGTCTATCCGAGCCAGACATAATATATGCACCGCTTACAGGAGCAGTAACACCTATTGTGTACGTATTAGTGCTACTGCTTCCAATTACATCATACAATGAATTAACAGCAGCTCTCAAACTCCCACCCGAAGCTAACGCAACCGTACCTATAGACGCAATGGCATCGCTATGCAGCTCGTTTACAGCGGTTACTATGTTTGTTTTGTCTTCTGTTTCCAGAACGTCAGTGTTTCCAATCGTTCCCAATATTGTTTTGTTGGGCTGTAATACTGCGATATCGCCTACCATTTCCATTATAGTTCTGTTTGACGAGTCGGCGTTTTGTTTAGTAGCAGTATCCCCAAGGGCAGTGAGTTTTTGATTTATACTGTCACCACCAGACGCAGTCAATCCGAAAGTGTTGTTGAGAATGTTTAACTGCGAACCCAACGAGTTTATTTCTGATATTATGTTTTTTTAGACGGGGTTGACCGACCTGTCATGTACAATGCTACGGGAACCAAAGAAATCAACAGTTGCTAGTTTCTGTGTCTGAGCGGCGTCATTGTAATACGAGTCGAATGAAGTGCTAACGTCGGAAGACCCATTGTCATACACGAGCCAATAGTAATTCTTTCCTGAAGCAAATCCTTCTGATTGTTCATAGTTGGTGACGGAAGTCCACGTCCAGTCTATCTTTGTGGCAACCGTGCCAGATGCAGCGTTGGGTCCAACTTCGTAGAGCTTGAATTTTGCTATCAAATCGGCGGCGTTGGTGCTTTCGCCTTTCAATGAATAAAATGAATCGAGTTCAGATAAACCCATCGCAACCAATGCATCTTTTACCTTCTGCGATTCAACTGCACCGAATGTCAAGGTGAGATAGTCGTGAATTGTGGTGTTTAATGTGTAGAGTGGATAGTATCCATCTCTGGAAAATGCGCTAGGAGCACTATCCACTGGGTCAGACGTGCTTTCGAGGAGTCCTTCCGCATTTCCGATTAACGACACCAGTGATTGTTTTGGTATTGTTAGATTATTTGAAGTTTCTAGGAAATTCCCCAGATCACCAAGTTCACTGAACGTAGCCGAGGAAAATGTTGTTTTACCGTTGTCGTCTATGTATATTAATTTACTGTCACTGGTATCTTTCAACATGTTTCCAAGATCCACGGTAGAACTTTCCTGTATTTGCACAGGTGGATCGTCAGCGACACCGTCATGTAGATCGTGAATACTAATAACTTTATTCGTCCACAACTTCTGAGTGTACCCAGAATGGTGCGATGATCCCGGTTCTTCGCCACTTTTGAATTCAGGTGTAGCGTTACATAAGATGTGCACGGGTCGTTCCGATTCATCTACAGATGTTTTCAATTTGGTTTCGTGAATAGCTACGTCACCTAGTGTGCCGATTTTAACAATTTTCGTTGTTAAATTTGGAGTGTTGTGTGGCACCTGTGAATCGATAGAATGTGTAATACTGCTGCTATCTATGCACACTGCTATACTCTTTTCGTCCAGTTGGTCATTTGTTGATAACGATGTATTTACAGCGGAGTGGTACATTCCTTTCAAATTAAGTGGGTGAATGTAGACATTCTTCCAGTTCATATCATCGTCAAGTGGATTATATAGAGTGCCGTCGTAGTGCAGAACATGGGCTTTAGGGTGTTGATCATACAAAGAAGTCACTGGATTGAGTAATTCTGATTCGTCGACAGAGTGTATATTTCCTGGTGTATCACTCAATACGACATCAGCCAGGACACCATCCCTGCCGTCGCTCCCAGCTGGTCCTGGATCACCTATAATAACTGGCCCGACACTTCCCCCTCCGCCGCCACCTGACGACCCCGTGGCGGCTACCGAAAGTAAATTTGTTATCGATGATGTGTCCAGGTTAGCGATCGATTTCAGGTTTTGAAGATTCATAGTTTCTGGTTGACCGGCATCATTAACGACTGCGAATTCTTTCGTTTCGACAGCACCCATTCTTGCTTTTTTCGTACACGATATGTAGTTTGTTTCGACTGACTCGACTGAAGATTGTCCGAGTTTTCCCATTTATCAATACGTGCGAAAAAAAATAAACGTTACACTTGTATTATCTCAGCTAACAGACTCAGATGATCGTGGTGGCAGAAGATGGGACATTCTTGGTTGTGGCGAACGCCTACAAGTACAAAGTGCCGCTGATCCGAGTTGAAATCGCGGATATCTCTATTTGGGTCGACCGACAATCGGTGACACCAAACGATTTCATGATGAACATGGGAGTAGCATGCATGGGTTCATTTGGAATCGAAGAGCCGTGCAACATTCGATCATTGTGTATCGTCTTGCAGAATCTTCTACTGAGTCATTTTTACATATTCGGAATTAAAGTGAATGCCGTGAGCGATGTGAACTTCGGTGTGTTCGCGAATCCACGTGAATCAGGTGTCCTCGATATGATGGAGTCCAGCGACTTCCTTGTACAAACGGACATTTTCGCGAGCGTCTTCTCTGACTATAAGAAGGAGTTCTACAGAAGGACGTTGACACCAACGGAGTTCTATCGTATGTACCCATCCACTGGATGTCCGAACATGCATGCACTCAACGACACGGCTAGCGACGTTGAATCGACGTGTTCGCTGTGCAAGGAATACAGGTTCGACGATGACATGTTCTCCAATTCGGTCCGCTACTTTTAAGAGTGAAAAAAATGTTTCTTCATGTTAAGAATGGTCTCAACGATAGTAGACGCACTTGGGTTTAAAGGTGCTTTCGATCAAAACTCGACTATCAAATTTCAAGAACTCGTAGAGAACGTAGACAAAGATGTATATTATGATTTCGTTCTTGAACGTCTTGTAAATGACAAACGTTGTAGATACAGAGGACATATGAGAATGAAACCGATGTTCTGCTGTGAACTATCAAACATGTTTCTAGTTGTCTTGTATAACGGGGATGATTTACATCCGGAGACACTAGTAGTAAGTCCAGACGTATTTGGTGCTGCGATAGCGTTCTCTGAAAAGTATCGCTTGTATAAATCATTCGGACAGGAGTGCGATGTGCACTGTTTAAGTGCTTCGTACACAGGATTTGCACTGAATGTCTACATGATTACGCAATTTTTCCCCATGGATCAGGTAATGGACATAATCAAATCAAACTCTCTTGGGTGTGACGAAAATGAAAACGGAGGTTGTGGGACGCTGCCTTGAGTGCGGCGAAGACATGGGTCCTCACAACCCCCGGCAGCTATGCGGAAAAACTTATTGTTTACACTTCTGTTGACGTGTTTTTTGCATGGCTCTAGACATGAGAGTTGATCAGCTAGTCGAACCCGACCCAGATGACTGGGTAATTTATGAGTGTCCGGCAGACGGGAACTGCTTTTACCATACAGTGTGCGCATTTTTCGATATAGATGAATGTGACACAGTCAGGAAAGATATACTTAATTACATAGACAACGTACAATACAATATTCCACAGATAGATGTGGTCATCGAACGTGTTTCCAACGGGATGACAGAGAACTATGTCGACGGCAACGTGAGCGCGGAGAGCTGGGCTAATCACGAGGAGATCCAAATCGTATCGAGAATGTACGATATATGCATTGTTATTTGGAATGCACAGTACCACATGTGGACAGCCACGTTCCCTGAAGATGATATGTTAGATTTAAGAGAATGTGAAAACGTCATGTACCTTTACCACAACGGATCTCATTTTTCTGTTATGGTTCCCAAGAAAAAAAAAAAAATCATGAAGAAAAGCGTTTCACGATGACACTGGCTCCAGGCATGCGTGATGCATCAAGATCACCTCGCCGAGTGAATCGACGTGGTGCGTCAAGATCGCCTCGCCGAGTTAATCGACCATCGCCACCTCGCCGAGTGAATCGACCATCGCCACCTCGTCGGGTATATACACCGACTGACGACAACGAATGTCTTTCTGTAATACGTCATGGAAACAATGAAGAAATCGAGTCTCTTATGAAAACGCTCGGTACGCGGCTGGTTAAGGTGGGTAAATATAAGGGACAACCATTCAGAAATGTTCTGTCGTATACAAGCTATGTTTATTGGCTATCTACGACTACTTTCACAAAATGTCCGAATCTCGAACTTTTGAGTCATTACACCGCTTATTTTGCCGCACCGCCAAAGAACACCATACCTGAGTACACAAGGCAGTCAACTTTTCAAGTGAAGGACTACATGAAGTCAGTAGAAAGGGAACCACAGATGTGTTCGCACTGCGACGGATACACCGATCGCGACGAAGAAGGCGTGTGTCGCGTGTGCAATATGAAGTTCCATTGAAGGTTGTCAAGGGCCTAGTTTAACATAGGTTGAAGGTTCATCCCATATTGCGTGGCCCAAGTTGGTAAACTATCTGGTGGGGTATCAGACGCATCAGATCCAAAAATATGATCAAACCAGCCTTTTTTTGGTTCAACCATCCTTAAAGGTGGTGTTGGGTCTGCTGGTGGTTCTGGTCCTGCTGATGGCGGTACTGGTGGGGCAGGTGAGCCAGATGGGTTCGGTGGGTCAGTTCCCAATAAACCTGCACCCGCTCCCGCCGCTGCTGCGCCGGCCACTGCGCCCATAACAGCACTCGATCTTTTTTCATTTTCTTCAGGTTCAAAATCGAATAATTTTCCGGCTGTCGTGACGTGAATATTTTTCTGACCTATAAGGTGTCTAAACTGATCTTCGTATTTAGTATTCACTTGTCCATCGTACCGCTCCGTCCCGACTATAAACCACTTACCTCTATCTTTGTTATACATTATAGCAACGGGTGTGTCTGGTTTAAATCTTTTGTCTTCGGGTGGTAAGTCCGTATTTCCTCGATTCTTAAAGAATCGCACATTATTTAAATTTTCCAAATCTGGTGCACCTCTACACGTGCCTTGTATAAAATCATTGTCATACCAATAGTTTATAAGCTTGGGGAAATTTTTTTGATCGGGAAGATTCATTTCCACTATTTCTCTCCATTTTGAAATATTTTGGTTGAGCTTCATACCCATAACCATATATGCTTCCATTGGAAATGTACTAATAGTCCTTTTTTCTTTCCTTCTGGGGACGATCCGAGAAGTTGCAGAAAATCCAGGTATAAAATTTTCATTATATAGCTTTTGTGTCACTCTATCAATTGTAAGTGGTGGCAATTTTATATCGACTTGAAATACTTCGAAGAATCGATTGAATGTGTCGCGTAATGTCAGGTATTTCGAAAGATTTTGATCCAAGACTTGTTCGCCGAATTTTAGTCTCATCTTCAACATGTCTCTTGTGATAACCTCACCATTGCTTTGATTTGCCAATAAGTTTACGAATCTATCGGTTAAACTAATATTAGAATTGTAGACTAGCTGGTTTTTGTTGTTGACTGCAAACATCATTTTTACTTCTTGAACTATGAGATCGTCAGATATTCGTTTTAGCTTGGCTATCTCTGCATCTGTATTTGGCTCCATTGTGATGTCTACAGTGACACTTTCTGCTAAATTCACCATCATTTCGTCCATCAGCTTCGTCATCGCATGTAGGTGCATCACGATGTTTCCGGACATCATCACAGCTTCTTGATCACTGTATTTTCTGTTGCAAACACCCCGCAGTACTTCCCTTTGGGTAAGCGCAAATTCCAATTGTTGTTTTAGGTGTTCATTTTCATTATTTAATTTGTGCTGTAAATCTTCGTGATTACGAATTAAATTTGACACACTTGTGCCGTCGGCAATGCTTTTATTTTGAATCAATTTGGCCTGCATCATCTTTAGTCTGTGCATGTGCTCGTGTATTGCTGTACTATATGCTCTCGCTTCGTCGTGGTTTTCCCTTTTTCCTTCCAGCACATGCTTTTGATCCAGTAATTTTATTTTAGCCTTGAGTTCATTATCGCATTCTTGGTGTGCATATGCATACGCGAGAATGCCGCCCAGTGACATACCCATCAAAAGGTCGTTCAAATTAGAAGACATTTCTAATGTCACAGAAAAAAAATAAAAACAACTTATTTCTGATTTTAAGCGACCAAATCAGTGATCTGCTTCAAATTTTTCGAATTAGCTACTTTACCCAGTGTTTTCGCGAGAGGATCCTTTTCATGAACTTCCACGCGTGTACCGTCATGGACATGTATTTTGTCATACTCGCTGGCTACTGCGAGGTACTTAGCGAGACGACAATAATGAGCTACATCATCTCTTTTGCAGTGTAAATGCAAATCGTCGTCATGCTGGTAATATGCGTTTCTCTTGTCCAAATCATGTAATAGTTTTCTCCATATGTGCATTTTTAGCTTTGTTTTGTTCAGAGGTATACGAGTAGCAGGCAAACAATTTTTACGCGTGTATGTGTCATGAAAACCAGTTTGACGAGAGCAGTGAGAGCATTTCACTTGACATGTGTTGTCAAACGTATGTCTGTGTCTATGTGGTATTTTTTCAATGCAGCCTACGCACGCATGTTCGTTCCTCATGTTTGTTTCCGTCGTGTACCATGCACATTCGACCCAATTGTACTCTCTTCTTGAATACAGTTTCTGAGAATGTATCTTTTTTTCTTCTTCCGTGGCGACGAAAATACTTACATCGTCGAGTGTTATTAGGTACAGCTGTATATTTTCATAAGTATGTACGATTTTTGCATTAGATTCTATATCAGCTAACACTTCCCTTTTGTCATCGTAGAAAACTGATATTCCATATTTCAAAATTTTTTCGCTTTTATGTTTTTTTGTACTTTTAACGATCACATTTCCAGCGTTGAGTACATGTAAGTTCAAGAAGGCTTCTATAACTCCGCTCTTGTGTCCTTTTTTGTTGTGTGTAATTATATATACATTCTTTCCTTCTTTAATATCATTTTCCATCGACTTAACCATTCTCGTGTTTGGTATTAACGTTTCAGCGGAGAATTTGCCATCTGTCGTGCCAATCTGCAAAACCATATCAAAATCGTAACCCACGGTTTGTTTGTTCATTTTAATATGAGACCGCCGCAGTAGAAAAGACAGAGATTTGACAGCATTAACAGAAGCTTCAAATGAAACACATTTGTCTAAGTGAAACATTGCCGATGAGTAATTATCCTTGTAGATTTTTGGCAGCAAATATGCCGTGTAACTTCTAAATTTATCTAATGCTTTCTCTAGATAAGATCTGTCTTCGGTATTCACGATTGATAATTTATAGAGTGATAGTTTTACGAATTCCCACAAGTATGACTCGTTTCTGGTTTGTTTATACAGATCAATGAAAACTCTTTCATTACGAAAAAGAGAAAGTAATGTGTTGTATAAGTCTAACTCCAGTGAATACCTCGCGGCTTCCACTGACAATTTATTATTAATTTCCTTGAACCCATAAGTGATATATGTTTCACTGTTGACACTCGAGGGTATACTAAGTAATGTACAATCGTCCGTACCGTGTTCCCGTAAAAAATTGCAATATGCAGTAAGAGAATCTGAGTCATTTTCGCGTATCATACTTCGTAATTTCATACCTTCAATGTAGATCAAATATTGTTGTTGGTAGGACAAACCAGTAAAATCTTTCGAGTACCCCGCTTTCGCACCGTGTATATCATCGTGAAGCTGTGTTATAATGGACGTATTAAAAGACAAAGGTGGTAAGAAACCGATGTCTTCGTATAACACCTTCACTAACTTTTGTATGTACGTACTAGGTGAAAATGAATGCATAACTTGCCGCACAATATATATGTTTCCATTTACCTCAGCTGCCCGGACCAACATGTATACGTATGTATAATATTATAATTTTGGGGTTAAATTATAGTCGATAAGCTACAATATACACTTTTTAAAAATATCTAGATTACACTATATGAATGAAAACATTGATACACGCATCACGAATATTTCATCTGAAATAAGATGGAGCGTAAAAGAATTGTTGACGTTGGGGAAGCTTGTTAGTCAGGGTGACTCTCCATCACCGGCGTTACTCCAGGAAGTCGAAAACACACTTCGCCAAGTGAATAATACTTTGCGTTCGAAATTTGGACCTGGGTCCAATGGTAATCGACTAATCGGTCAAATGGCAATGGGTAACCCTGGACCAGCTGAACCAGTACGTGGAGGAGTAAAAGAAAGCTTTGTGAACCCAGTAATGACAACGGGTATGCTATCTCCACCTTCGTCTCCGATGGTATCCCACGCGTCTCCGATTGTATCTCCACGAGTACCTATATCACTCCCTCCGGGACCATCCGCGGGTCCGGTCCTCCCTCCTCACAATCTCACGGTGCCGAGGGATCCGGACCTCCCTCCTCACAATCTCACTGTGCCGACGACACCCGAACCTGATGCGATTGCCCGAAGTGAAAGTGCTTTGAGAACGAGTGCTGCGGCATTGGAGAACGCACGGCGTGCCTTAGAAAGAAGCGACCCTACTCGGCGGGAATGGGGATCCTTACTGCCTCGACGACCACCCACGGCTTCGCAACGTAAGCGGAGCAATAATAGCAAGAGTAGACGTCGAAACAAAAGGAACAAAGGAAGCAAAAGAAGCAAAAGAAGCAAAAGAAGACGAAACTAATCATCACAGTCTTCTAGACTAGCAACGCAACAATTTATTTTCGTGGTCGAGCACAATACGTCTCATTATATATCTCAAATACACATACGTGTCTTTTGTGGCGTTTGTCACAAGGGATAACCACAGTATACATTTAATAGCTGTAAGTTTGGAGGAAATTTTACCCTCTATAATTGAATCACATTCGTAATAGCCTATGTGATCCCAGTGATGTTGATTTACACCTGTGATTTGATAGCAAATTTCACTTGGTATCAAACCGTCCCATCCTAAGTATGGTAAATTTAAATATAATAACCGAATTGGTTCCTCGATCAAGTTTCTTATTAGATACCTAAACATTTCCAATTCTATTTATTTTTATTTTGTTCACTCCGTGCACTACGAATTAATTATCTAATCAAATATAAATGAAGAAAGGTGTTCGAAAAATTGTTAAAATGCCTTTATCGATCGCGTCAAAAATCACGAGTAAAATAAAATACATATTGGGTAGATTTCTTGGTAAACTTGGTCGTTCTTTACTGAAAATTAAAACTGTTGCGAAGAAACACCCGTATATTTTCGCGATTGCTGCCGCTGTGTTGGTGTTTGGCTCTTTTGGTTTTTTTGTAACCAAAAAGTTGTCGAGAGGAGAAATAGATAGACAGAGAAAGAAACCCGAAAGTAAAGAAGAAGAGATAGAGCAAGCGATAGAAATTGAAAATGTTGTTCCCCAGAAAAAGGTTTCACCTGGTCCACCACCGGCGTGGTGTGTCCACGAGAAAGTCGAAGAAGCTAAGAAACAAGTTGAAGAATATAAACCAGTAGACACATCTGATATGAGCTACACTGAGAAGAAGAACGCAAAAGCATATGAAGAGTGGGTGCAAAATTGGGATGAAGCTACTTATTGCGAAAAGTTAATGTCAAGGGACGTTAGTCACCTGGAACATTACAAGGGTGAGCTCGGAACTGAATTTGATAAAACTTATCCAGGTAAGGTTCAAGAAAACATTAATTACGTTTTCACAAAGAGTGGTAACGGTGACGAATATAATGCAGAGCTGTCGAAAAGAACCTCGTGCGTTAAAAAAGAATCAGATTATATATGCCCAAAAGCGTAGTCTACTATAGGAACTTATAATGTGAAAGAAAAGCTACCAAAATAAAAGTTAAAAACATTATAATCATAATATCGTCAAGACCATACCCATCTGATCTTATTTCCTTCATTGAAATTCCTTTTTTTACATGCAAACCGAAATAAAATACATCGTTTACCAACGTGTGGTAAACTACGATAAGGCTTGGTAGTAACATCAACAGCATTTCAACTGACAAAAGATTTCTTTGACTGAATATGCTAATATCAATAGCGCGAAGAATGAAAATATACAACATGGATAAAAATGCACAGGATAATAGTATCGGTGTATCATTACTCCCCATTCGTATATCTTTTCTCACAACCGGAATGAAGAGTATCTGGAATAAATAATAGATTAATATCGCAAGCGTTATCTGTGTGTCGGGTTTATTTTTGGTCCAGTAGTAAACATCAACAAAATTCATGAGGTATGCAAACGACGCCCAGATCAAAAGGTATCTTCTAACTCTTCTCCCCTTTATTTCCCCGAAATCTTCGCCATTGGGTTTTTCATATAAATAAGATAACCAGAGTAATACATTTACTGCACACCACGTCCAAACGGTGTGGTCCGCTAAGAACGACTCATGTAAACTTGACGTCATGCCGCTGAGTGACTTACTATTGTCCTGAATAATGCCACTGAGTGACTTACTATTGTCCTGAAGTGGTGAATAAACCATCTTTAATTCATGTCTGGATTCATTCAACGCAGCTTTCAACTTTGTAAGGTCAGTCATTTTCTTTATATTTACATATTAATATTTCTAGTTTCTTACCTTCACAAAAGATCCATATGTCTTCCTTGTTTGAAACTTACTCACTTCCCTTCGTACCTTTCTATCATACCCGACACCGAACATCCTCTTAAACATATTCAATATTTCGATCATTATACCCTGGTTTCCTTGCATTTCGTCTAATTGCTTCTCGAATTCTTCGATTTTTTGTCGATTGGCGTCATTTGCTTCTCTCTGCTGAGTTGCTTTATATTTCTGGATCCAAAGCATAAGGTATCGTGCTGCTTCTTTATCTAAGTTTTCTGTCATTAACTTAAAGTCGCCTTGGGTGAAAATAGCATCGGGATCCGAGGCGGATTTTTTTACTTCTTCAATTATTTGGTACTGCTCAGTCGAAAGTCCACCTGGTATCGTGTATCCATATTCGTCAGTAGCTTCTGGTCGCAGTACTTCTTCTTCTACTACTGTTACTTTCTGCAATTTACTGTCTTTATTATTACATGCCATATCGACACAATTTTTTTTCCAGGTGTCAATACATACTTCTTTAGTGAATAATTTACCGTTTATTCTTGTTTCATGGTAGTCCTGGTCACACATACATTTAATGCAGTAGTCAGAGCATTCACCGTAGCACTTTTTGCCGTAATCAAACATTTTTGCAAGACATTCTTTTTTGTTAGCAGCTGAACATTTGAACTTCAAATCTGCGAGCATAGAATACCGCTTTATCACTTTCCACAACATTATTAATAACATGAGCATGCCTAAAACATATATATATTTGCTGACTTTTTGCATTTATGTAGTATCAGATAATTTTTATATTGTATATTCAGTTATTTTTACAGTATAGCTTCCTTGAAACCCATTTTCAAATTTATATATATCTTTTTTACATTTTTCCCCGTCACACACCAGTGTTACTATGTCATGATGGCTTAGTTTATACTTACTTATATCAATACGCTTGAAGCTAATTAATACCGGTGGTTTGAGTACATCGATGAGTCCCATAAGATAAGCATCGACTTCAACGTCTACAACGAGTGGTTGACATCGAAATTTTTTCTTCGACTTTCTAGCGGCGAGCAAAAAATTTCTGAGTGAACCAAAGGTCCGCTTAATGGAACTCATACGTGTATTCTGCAGTTCATCCATCGTGTCTCTCTGTGCCTTTTTAATTATGGACTTAAATTCACGGCTCAGATGGAGCATATACAGCTCCGCTTGCTGCGGGAGAATGTGTCGTGGAACACAATCGTGTCCCATATCGGACGCGACAACGCAGCGAATTGCTTCACGGATCTCGGCCGGGAGTTCGCGTTGTACATCGCAGCACATGTCGTCACGATCCTTTCGGCGATCCCAAGAGTCAATCCATCTGCTGTAGCGCAACAAGTGTTCGCGATGGAGAGACTACGAGGGTTCAACGAAAGGATCTACTCTATACGTTTGAGGACATATGAATGCTTGAACGACGCGATTGATACAACCGGATGCAACATGCTTTACCTGGTCACAAAACCAGGTGGTATGCTTCAGCTGAAAAGTATGAAAGACAAGTATACGCAGTCTGTTTGCAATACTTACATACTCAGAGGTGATCCGGTGACTCCTGGACTCGAGGTATACCAGACGACTTTCGGGGGAATGATACACAGCATGCTCCACAACACAAAAACTTGGGGAAACCTTGACTACGACGCGAACCACGGTGGCTTTTTCTCGCGACTCTACCAAGGGATCACTGTAAGTGGACATATCGCCAATGTGATGAAGAGCTCCGATAGCCATGACATCATAGGTGTGCGCGTTGTAGAAGAATACGGAGTCAAGAACAAGAAAGCCAAAAATCTGTTATACAGATGCGATCCTGGAAACATTGCAGATCTCTACCCATGGTTGGATGAAAGTGAAGAATCATCGTTATTCCGAGAGTTTCTCGATGAGATTAAGCAAAGAGTCGAGACAGCTTGGAATGAGATTAGGGATAAACGGTTGCAAGTTGTGCGCCCAGCGAAGCGGATGAAAATGGAAGATGTCGAATTGGATTTTGAAACGTTTCCACTGACAGCTAATATTCCTGACTTCACCCTGAAGAATCAGAGCCACGTCCAAGTTGCGATGCAGAATATCGCGAGTGATTTCATGAACCAATACTTCATATGCTGTGTGAATGGTGAAAGGTTCGAATACGAGTCGCAAAACGCGGTCGTTTACAGAACACCGCGCTATGTCTCGAAGGACCCTAGCACCAACGAATGCCATGAACCCATTACAAATGACAGGATATGTCTGGATCTGAAGAACCACTTCTCGCGTCATTTGCGAGAAGAAAGCGAAGATCCGAAGTGTATTGGGTGTAAGTATGAATTATGCGTTTCGATGATGAAATTTGCCGAAGCGGATGCTTTCTTCATGAAGTGTTCAGAAGTGCTCGCCAGCAAATCTGGTAAAGCTATATTCGGGGAGATACAGGGGACGAACGAAGGTCGCAGCCTCGACAAGAAGTTGGTGTGTTTCATGAATACGTACTTCGACATCGAATCCTTGACTTTCATCCCGCCCGATCAGATCGACAATTTGAATCGTATCGCTGTTTGCAATCAGACTACCAGATTCGTTGACCCCGTACTGATGAATGCTACACTCACGGACGAGAACTTCTACGACCGGTACAAGCACATGATCCCTGTGTTCAAGTCGTTTCTCGGACAAGGCGACGACATCACCAAAATTCTCCTCGCGGATATCGGATCTGGATTCATTCCCCGTGGAGTCTATGACCACTACCAGAAAGCAACCTTCATTCTCGGTCCGGGAGGCAGAGGTAAGACAGAACTTCTCAAGATTATCCGCGCTATACACGGTCCATCCAATTGTGTGACACCATGCCAGAACACACTGGGACAGAAATTCTCTCATGGACAATTTGCCGGTAGTCTTGCGGTCGCGTATCTACCAGATGAAATCAGCAAGAAATGTGGATTATCCCAGAAGATGCTGTACAACTTCATCGACCAGACGCCGATACGATGTGAGATAAAGTTTAAGCAGCAGTTGGTTACACTGCCATTCGAGCTTTATATCTGCTGGGTTGCGAATTCGTTCTTCTCGGACTACGAAGCTACGGAAGCTTTGCTACGAAGAGTTTTGTGCATCGATGTACATAACTTTACGTTTGTAAAGTTCGATAAGCCACCATCCAATCTCGTTGAAGCTCACGAGGTCTATTTCTTAGTATACCTAACTTATCTAACTTACATAACTATTCTAGATTTTAACTAGATCTAACGACGGCTGCGGGACCGACGACGCCGGCGGTATGCAGAGCTACTCTTCTTCCTTGACTGACGGGACCGACGGCTTTTTCTACCGCGCTTAGATCTTCTCCTTCTTCCTTTCTCTGCGAGTGCTTGAGCGAAAGCCATTTGGAGTAGTTTAGAATTTATTTTCGGACAGTTCTTGTGATACAGGTATTTTTGCTACAGGTAGCAGCGTTGATCATCCACGCGGCCAACCAGTATCACCTCATGAGGGAGAAAGACAGTGTGAACTTTTGGAGCTACGTAAGGAGCACTGCACCAGAGCTCTGCTCGCTGCATTCGATTCGACTCTTCCCAGATGACAAGGTCTACACCAACATGATGAAATTCATCAATACACGCATAGAACGCCAATACGGCTACCGGGAGAACTTGGACGACATACTGGACGACATGTCTACGTTCATCGCATTGCGATCTGGGCACATGGCCCCATACGTCCGTTTGCTCCTTCAGACAGAGAAGACACCGACACGCGATGGGTACCTCAACGTTCTCAATGGTGTACTTTCAATCCGATTTGGTTGTGATATTGGTCACGACTACGTCAAGCATATTCGTCTGAAAGACAGGGCATCGAGACCGGAAGCTATATGCTACGGCGCACAAGAAGTATCTGTCATCGGAGGTATGCACCCAGTTGATCGACGTTTTGTGGGTTCGGGCCCGGTAAACTCAAGTGAATCAGTTATCGCAGAGGACGAAGACAGGTTCTCGACGTCGACGACCAGAACAGCGTGAGCAGCATGCCTCCTATGACAAAGCGGTTCGCTTCACATCTTAAAACTGACGTCGCAATATAGCGCAATTTTCATTTTTCTCATCCATATAGATGATGTTTTCTCGGTGACATATTCAGTGCAGCTCAGCTTGAGTGCGCGACGACCGAAAAAAAAAATCTTCTATATCGGAAATGGGAAAACGCAAAGCTTCACTTAGCCAACGATCAAGGAGAAAGGCAAAAAAGAGTGTTTCAACACATCATATCAGAAAAACCAGAGGAGGATCTAGGTCTAGAAAGAAATTCAATGCAAGATCAAAGGTTGCACTCGGTGGTTTGGAGAACATATTCGGAAGTATTAAGAAAATAATGGCCGATAAAAAATCGATGTTGATGATGATTTTTATAGTCGTTGTGGGTTTGGTCATTGCAATGTTTAACAAAAACATAATTCCATTAATGAAGGAAAACCTTAGACGGTTATTAGGGGAAGCTTATAACGAAGATGGTTCAGCCATAAGTGGATACAAGGCCCAACTTGGGAGATTGTTGGGTGTCCCAGCTCCGGTGGCAGCGTCCATGCCTCTCCCTGAACCAGTCGCAGACGTCGCCGAGATAGTCACAAACGCAGAGAAAGCTGCTAGCTCACCTTCCTTATACCAGAGAGGTATGAATTACATGCGATCGCGGTCACCATCTCCGTCGCCATCTACACCGGAGGTAACGGAAGTTTTGGATGCTCCGGTCACTGCGTAATTTTCATTGACAGGTTTCCTTGAACGTTTGTCCATTTTCTCTTTGATTTCCATTAATTCTTTAAATTTATCTTCGCCAATTATTTTTATCATTTTTTTTTTGTCTTCGGAAGTGAATTTTGATTCGCGTGTTGAAACTTCAACGCAGTTCTGAGAAGAAGAACACTCAATTGCGACCATTTTTTTTACGTAGAAAAAAATAAAAATACTTTATATATGTCGAAGAGCACCAGCTTAACGTCGCAATTTCTGCAATCTTACATAAATCAACTCGTCGCAGGAATACAGGAGACACCAATCGAAGAAAAGGTTTTCAAATTAACTATGGAAATCGTCAACGCACACGAAAAACTCAGATACGGAATAGTCGATTCAACGAACCATGTGTTACTACAATACC
>MDTA01012207.1_pt1 | contig 18750 bp, 17 predicted proteins | sample 811151 | NCBI WGS metagenome assembly MDTA01 (sample SAMN05326648, study PRJNA326480) | marine metagenome | isolation source: seawater | place: Indian Ocean: South | collected 2010
CGCTCCAGGAGGGTGACGAGACCGTCCGCAACAGCTCGTGCGTCAGGATCCACCAGGAGCCCGGTTTGGCCAGGATCGACAACGGACTCCATGCCGCCCACCCGCGTGCCTACCGTGGGCACGCCGGCCAGTCCGGCTTGGATAACGCTCAGCGGAGTGCCTTCGTTATCGCTCGTGACGACCAAGGCATCACTTGCCGCCAAGAGTGACTCGATATCGGAGCGCCAACCAAGAAAGCTCGATGGCAATCCCGCCATGGATTCACGGAGATCGGCATCCAAGTCTCCCGATCCCGCGATCAGAAAGTGCGCATTTGGAATCTGTTGATGAACGATTCGTGCTGCTTCCGCGAATCGATCAGGGCGCTTGATCCGGGTAATTCGACCAAGCAGAAGCACAACATGATTCTCAGAAGGTATGTGCAACGCTGCGCGTGCAGACTCTCGGTCCGGAAGGTCTCCGAGAGCAACCCCGGGAGGAATGACTTCATATTGCTTCGGGTGACCTATCCCCGCAGTTAGCAAGTCGTCACGAACCTGTGGAGAAACAGCAATGAGGCGATCGCTGCTGCGTGCGAGGCGGGCTTCGGCTGCAATCAGTCCCCTCGTCTTCACAGGGGAGAAATACCCGTGCAAGAGATGTCCGTGAAATGTGTGCACTACCCGTGCCTTAATGGGCGCCAACCGAGCCGCAAGCCGACCGGCCACACCTGCCTTCGCTGTATGTGTGTGGATGATGTGAGGCTGAATGTCACGGAGTCGTCCAACAACACTCCGCAATGCCATTACGTCGTTGACGGGCGAAACGGATCTACCCAGGCCATCAATTCGTATGGCACGAATCTCAGGCGCCTGCGTCTCCAGATAGTCGGCCTCGTCGTCTCCACAGTTCCCTGTGATGAGTCTGACGTCGAATTCTTCACGATTCAACTCGCGAACAGTGTCTGAGATCAGGACTGCTGGTCCCCCAACATTCATTCGCGCAATCACGTGCACAACACGAATTGCTTGACTCATGGCGCTGCTACAGCCGTACAACCATGGGACCACTCAGGACACCTCGAGTGTCGAGCATCCACGTTCCACTGCCAGAAATTTCACTATGGTCGAACGAGGAGTGCGCCTGAAGCAAGACAGCCACATGCGCCTCGCGAAGACCCTCCTTGAGATGCGCGGTCTTCTTGACCTCGACGCCACCTACCGCCCACAAATCAACGAGCGGGTCAACATAAGAGACTTGAGCTCCGAGGTCGAGTAAAGCCTTTGCTATGTCCGCCGCTGGTGATTCTCGAACATCACCGATATCTGCCTTGTAGGTCACTCCCAACAACAATACGCGGCTATTTCGAAGAGGGAGAGACTGATCATTGAGCAAATCCTGGATGCGGCGAACAACGTAGGCTGGCATTCCAGCATTGATTTCCTGCGCCAACTCCACGAAACGGAACGCGTATCCCAATCGCGTTTGAACTCTATGGGACAAATAGTTGGGATCAATGGGAATGCAGTGGCCCCCCACTCCCGGGCCAGGAAAGAATGGACTGAATCCGAAGGGCTTTGTACTCGCGCAGCGAATTGCGTCCCACAAGTCGATCTCCAACTCAGCGCAGAACTGTGCCATCTCGTTAACGAGGGCGATGTTGATGTGCCGGTAAGTGTTCTCTAAGAGCTTGGTCATCTCCGCTTCCTTCACGCCCCCTGAGACAACCACTTCGTCCACTACCTGGGAATAAAAGTCCACCGCACGCTCAGTACACAACGGGGTTACGCCTCCCACAACCTTTGGCGTGTTGCGAAGAGTGAAGCGAGTATTTCCAGGATCGATTCGCTCCGGACTGTAGGCAACATAGAAGTCTTGGCCTGCGATAAGCCCAGACGACTCCAAAATCGGTACCATCACCTCTTCTGTGGTCCCTGGATAGGTGGTCGATTCAAGGACGACCAGCTTCCCCGGCTGAAGGTGCTTCGCGATATGGCGTGCCGCATCTTCCACGGCATTTAAATTCGGGCCGAGTTCGCCGTCCAGGGGGGTCGGGACACAGATAACGACTACGTCAGCGGTCGCGATGCACGAAGTATCTGTGGTCACCGTGAATCCCCCTGAAAGAATCTCACGGACATCAGCATCAGTGACATCGTCAACATGCGAGCGCCCTTGCTTGAGTTCCTGGACGACGCTCTCGGATGTATCTAGTCCCACAACTCGGAATCCCGCTCGAGCGGCCTCGACCACAAGCGGCAGACCGACGTAGCCGAGCCCAATAACGACGATGTTGTAAGCCGCGGTCACAGAACTTTCGCAATACTTTGACCGGACGGTTGGAATGCGCGAAGTGAGCCGATGACGTGATCCACATCAGCGTCCGATAGGTGCTCTCCGATAGGAAGGCTGAGTTCACCTCTAGCCAGCGTCACAGCCCGTGGAAAATTCGCGGGTGGCGAATCCGCGTGAAACGAAAAGTCAGCCAGGCTTTGTGGGTAGTGAATACCAGTAGGTACGCCCGCATCCTCAAGGTAGCTCCTTACGGCTGAGCGGTCAGGCACCACAATCGCGAATTGGTGCCACCCATGGAGTCCGTCATCAGGTACGGCGGGCAGACTCATCCAACTTAGGTCTGTCAGAGCTTCCAGGTAGGTGTTAGCGATCTCTCGACGCCTCGCAAGCCACCGTTCTAGATACTTCAACTTCACACCGAGGACTGCTCCTTGAATGGAATCCATTCGTGAATTGCGTCCAACAATTTCATGGTCGAATTTCTTCAGACGGCCGTGGTTCGCGATTCTGCGAACTCGGTCAGCCAGATTCGGATCAGACGTGGTGACTGCACCGGCATCACCAAATGCTCCAAGGTTTTTCCCGGGATAGAAGCTGAAGGATGCGGCGTCCCCCAAGGAACCAACCATGCGTCCACGGCGGCTCGCCCCATGCCCCTGAGCCGCATCTTCGATTATCAGTACGTCGCGCCTTCCGACGCCGTCTAGTCTCTCTCGCAGTTCTTGGACATCCGCGGGATAGCCGTATAAGTGAACCACCACGACAGCGCGCGTGTGGGGAGTCAGTGCTGCCACTACCTGTTCGAAATCGAGTACGGCCGATTCAGCCACATCAACCAGGACAGGTCTAGCACCAACCCGGAAGACCGCTTCACTTGTGGCAACGAAGGTCATCGCCGGCACGATAACTTCATCCCCCTGGCTAATTTTCAGCCCTTCGAGAACTAGTTCGAGTGCGTCTGTTCCATTGGCGCAGGAAATACAAGATTCGACGCCGACGTAACCGGCGAAAGACGTTTCGAAGGCTTTGACTGCGGGTCCATTGATGAACTCTCCGCACTCAATGGATCTCGAGATCACACCCGTGATCTCGGGCTCCATTTGGGTGAGCTGCCAATGCAGATCCAGGAACTTCATGAGCTCACCCTTTCATGACCTGTGGACAGTCTGACTTTAGGCGGCTAACCGGTGATCCAAGTCGCAGCGCGAACGAGGCCAAGACCCCAAAGATCAAGAGAGCTGTCGCTTGGGAGGTGATTCGTGCAACCTCTGAGTTCAGCGTCACGAAGGTGAGCAACAGCGAGGTCAGAGCTGCCCCGATGGCTGCAAGTGCCAACTCGGTGCTAGACCAGCTACCACTGCGGCGGACGATTGTGGCCAATGTGAGAACTTGAATAGGCAGTCGATTCATCCGCGGCCCTTGTCATTTCCCGTTTGACTCTGCGAGCTCAGCCAACTCAAGAAATCGCCATTGACCGGAAACCTAGACGAAAAGGCATCTTCCCAATGTGTCGCAGGCACGTCTGCATTCGTGAGCGCACCCCCGAGGCTGTCTGATCTGACCCTTAATGAGACTCCAACATTCTCCAGGAAGCGCAGTCCGGCACGGAGAGGTGCCACAGGAATTCCCACGTGAATCCCGTGAGAGGAGCCTCGGGCCGCGTGCACAAGCTGAGAGAGCGGTAAGGGCCTGGCGTGAGCACCCAGAATGACTCGACCCATCGTCATACTCGCGCACTCGTCGACCAATACCTGGGCGATAGTCGCTTGATGTGATTGGTACACAACCGGATCAGGGATCAAGTGCGGACAGACTCCTCGAGTTCGGGCCAGTTTTGTCACAGTCTGCGTCATACCCGCCATTTCCGAGCCCCAAAGCAGTCCCGCGCGTACCGTCGACCCCTGGAGACTGCGGATGTCCTCCTCAAGTGCACGCTTAGCGGATGCGTACATTGATGAATGCTTGCTATATGTACTGAAAGTGGAAAGGAGGACCACTCGGGCACTTTTGGACTCGCACAAAGCGAGCAGCCTCCGCCCTCCATCCACGTTAACTCTTCGATAGTTTCGGCCGGATGCCGTCCAATTCCATGCGATGTGGATTAACGCACTCACACCGTCAAGGGCACTGGGCTGCGGTGGCTGGCTCAGGTCGAAAAAGACATCTCCCGGTTGAGTCGGTCTGCGCACCAGCCTGGCAACTTCAAGACCCGCAACACGCGCTGCGTCGCAGACCGACCGCCCGACTGAACTCGATGCACCCGTTACTGCGATTCTCATTCGCCCGCCTCGGATGCCTGCCGAGCGATACGCATTGCGTTGATCATGACCGTAGGAGTGATGCTGCCAACGGAGATCTTGGGGACCACGCTGGAATCGACGAAGTGCACGCGCCGGCTGCCCGCCAGACGACCGAGTGAGTCTGTCTCCACTCCATGTGGGAGGGAGGCCCCCGAGTGATAGCCGGTGCCCGGAGGGGTTATCTCAAAGGTGCCGACGGGCATCAGAAGGCCCTGGCGCGTCAAGGTCCTTGACAGCGCTCTAAGCCACCGCTTCATGGACCTTGATGCATCCCCATTTTCAACCCTCACCATGATCTTCTCACCATCCTTCTCGACTACCAGACCCCCAGATTCCGTCTCATTCAAGTACGCAACGACTGGATGGATGTGCGCAGCCATCGACTTCAGGAGTTCCAAATGATGAAGAAATTTGGGAATGCGAGCTGCCAGCCGGGCTGAATTTTCCGGTGATGGTGCGTACACCTGTGCAAGAAATCGCCTTTTGCTATCAGATATCCACCACTGGGACAGCCCATGCGCAAGGCGATCATTGCTGGATGCTCCATAGGCAGTGATGATGCCACCGAAAGCAGTTGCCGTGTCTCTGACGGACAGTGATTGCCGATACCCGGAAGCAATTGCGATCCCCGCAGAGGCCAGGGCTCCAGCCGCGACCAAGACATGCCGCGCCTGCAATGTCATCTCAACACCGCGCGGATCGCGAATTGCCACACGAACGACCCCCGTGTCTTCTGTCAGCCTTTCGACAATGACACCTGGGCGATAGTCCAAGAGTTCTTGCGCTGCCCAGGATTCAATTACCGATCCCGAGTACCAGATGGCATCACGGGGACAACCAGTTAGACATTTCCCACAGGGAACGCAATGACAGGATGAGTTTGGCCTGGTTTCAATGGCGACAGCACTGGGTTCAATGATCCAACGTCGCGCAACTCTTGAATTGTGAAGACGCTGCATGACGCGTCTGGATGCGGGGGATCCGGGTATCGAGTTGCCCACAGGGGACTGTTCATCCGACCACGACGTCACAGCACGTGGCAAAAGTCCCCATAGACGCTCCTCGTCTTGCGGTGAGGGCCGACAATCCGCGGGCCAATCTGACCAGTCCTGAAGCTGAGCAGTCGCGCCCCAAACTCGACTGAAGCCTCCCACTCCATAGCTTGCGCGTGCTAAGACTGCGCGTGCGTACAGCAGCTGTGGGGGTGAAATCTGAGCATAGGCTTTCTCCGAGCCGAACCACGACTTGCGACCTGGCTCCTCCTTGCTGTGTTCTGAGTCCAGACTTCCCGTTGGAGTTGAGGCTTGCCCTCCATCTACGACTACCGGCCGCTCACCCCGCTCGATGAGCGCCGCTGCCGCGGCACATCCTGAGGGGCCACTTCCGACGATCAGCCAGTCAATCAAGGTCATGAGCGAGCAGTCTTTGCCAACCCGTAGATCAAGGCAAAGAAGAACGAGATGCCTCCCACGCTGATGAGAAGACAGCCAAGCACGGTTACCGAGAAGGGTTGTCCGATCGGCAGTTCTCCAAATCCAGACGCTGACCAAGACGAGTATTGATCTGTCACGAGTCCAAGACTGATGAGGACTACCAAGAGCGAGACACTGGCTGCACTCTCAGTACCGTAAGGAATGTGTTTGACACGCGCCGCAGATAGAGCTGGGCCTATCGCAAAGACCAAGGCTGCGACGCACGAAATGGTCACCATGGCTACCGCGTCAAGGCTGGTGCGGAAAATAAACTCAATGTTTCCAGTGGAGAGCGGCCCGGCTAGAGCCATCCACAGGACACCAAGAAAGATGGCTACTGGGAGGAGAGTGGGGACGAGAAATACCCACCTCGGGCTTTGCGCAAGAAGGAAAAGAAAATGCCTCCACCCATCGCGCCAGGTACGCAAATGGGGTGGCCTTGATCGACGGTCCTTGCGAGGGCGAATAGGAACTTCATCAATGAGCAGACCAGCCTTCTGCTCCTTGACGCGCATTGCGCTCGCAAATTCCATTCCCAGTGACGTCAAGTCCAAGCCTTGAATGGACTGCTTGCGAGAAGCGCGTAATCCACGATGGAAATCACCGACTGGAACGCCGAAAAGAAACCGCCCCACCGCCGACAGGGCGAGATCGCCCGAGTACCGATGGAGCCATGGCATATTGCCGGGTTCGATCCCTCCACGGAACCTGTTGCCCATGACCACATCCGATCCCGGACGTACGCCTTGAATCATCGGCATGTAGTCCGAAAAGGTGTAACTCCTATCCGCATCACCCATGACACACAAGACTCCATTGGCGGATGTGATTCCACCGGGGAGTGCTGCTCCATAGCCACACATCAAAACTTTGACTACTTGAGCACCCGCACCTACCGCAATTTCACGGGATCTGTTCGTAAACCCCTTGTCCCCAACAATCACCTCGTAGGCCAATGCTGACGAACTCAAGCGATCGTGAATCTCAGTCACTACAGCGGCAAGAGACTCCCCCTCATGTAGACAAAGAATGGTAGAGGAGACTTCAACCCAGTCCTCCCGTTCCTCCATGCCGCTTCCCTACTATGAATTCGCACGCAACCAACGGGCCGGATTTCCCACGTATACACCCGGCTCTCGAATGTCGCTGGTCACGACGCTGCCAGCCCCAATGATGACATCTGAACAAATGTGCACTGGGAGGACCGTTGCATTAGAACCAATACTCACGCGATTGCCAACACTCGTCTTTTTCCACTTTTCCGTGTCGCCGCGAGCAGGACCAACACGCAGGTGGTCATTTATGAACATCACCCCGTGGCCAATAAAACAGTCCTCCCTAATCGTCACCAATTCGCAGATAAATGAATGAGACTGAATGCGAGAAGCGCGACCAATCGAAACGCCTTGCTGTATTTCACAGAAGGGTCCGACAAAGACATCGTCTCCTAGCACCGCACCATATATGTTCGTTGGCCGCACTACGATTACGCGTTCACCACAGATGACATCTCGAACGGTGGAATCCCGGAATTCAAGGGTCATGGCTGCTGACCCAACTTGCCGAGCGTTGGGTGAAAGTTCATCGAAATTTCCCGTCCCGTCTCGATCGACTCGTAAATTGCGAGAATGAGTTCGAGACTACGACGTCCTTCAAACCCGTCGACCAATTGCCGGGAGTTGTCCCGGATGCATTCGACAACATGGCTAAGATACACCCGATGCCCGAATCCGTACACATCCGGCGGATTCACGGAAAACTCCTCCAGTGTCGCCGCGTCTGTGTCCTGAAAATCGTTGAAGTTCCAGGTTTCAAGCTTGTTGAGGGCAAAACCACCTACAACGATCGCACCGTTCTCGCCTAGCAGAGATAGAGATCCTTCCAGATCGACGGGACGAGTTGCGGTGGTTGCTTCGATGACTCCGATTGCCCCCGATGCGAACTTGAGTACAGCGACAGCCGTGTCCTCGACTTCAATGTCGACAAGTGCGGTCCGAGCCAGCGCATAAACGCTTTCTACGTCCCCCATCATCCACTCCAGGACATCGATGTGGTGGCTTGCCTGATTTGCAAGTACCCCCCCATCCTGGGCCCAGGTGCCTCGCCAGGCATCTTGCTCGTAGTAGGCATCGTCTCGACACCAGCGCACGCGGACCGTTCCCATGACCATTTTTCCAAGTCGTCCCGCCTCCACAGCCTCCCTGGCACGTCTGATGGGAAGGTTAAAACGGTTTTGCTTCACCACGAAGAGCTTCACTTGGTTCTCGGCGCACGCCAAGATCATCTTGTCTGCATCTTCGAGAGTCAAAGCCATCGGTTTTTCGACGACAACATGCACACCTAAGTGTGCGAGCTTGGTGGCTGTCTCTGCATGATCCCCTGAAGGCGTGCACACGTTCGCAACATCAACGTCTACAGATTCACATAGCTGCTCAAGGCTGCTAAAGGCCGGTACGCTGTAGGTCGCTGCGAAGGCGGCTGCCCGTTCGTCATCGATATCGCAAACACCCACAAGATAAGCATCCTCGATGGCACCGCTACTCAGTAAGTCCGCGTGGCGCTTGCCAATGCGTCCACATCCCACGACTGCAAAAGCCAGATCAGAAGTCAAGTGGTTTCCCTCCGACTGTCGAGTCTCGTCGATTGCCGGTTCAAGTCGCGATTCTCCATGAGCAGGTTTAACAGGTCTCCGGCAAACGCTTCGTAGTTGCTCTCAGCATTAAAAGTTGACTCCCAACGTTCTAAGCTGCGGCGTCGCCATTGACGCTTGGTCAAGTCTGACTGTTCAGCCATGTCAGCGAGCACATCGGCGATCAATTCCGGTCCGCAAGAGTGCGGAATGAGGCGCCCTACTGAGTCATCCACGATCTCATTGTTGCCACCGACGTCAGTGGCAAAAAGCGGAATCCCACAACTGGCTGCTTCCATCAAGGTAACCGGCAGACCCTCTGAACTACTGACGTTGCAAAAGACGTCTGCCGGGTTTCGTGTCAAGAATGCCTGCACCTCTTCAGGCGGAACTTGTCCCAGAAAACGCGCTCTACCTGCCAAGACCGCGGCTTGCGCCTGAAGCGAGGCCCTTTCAGGCCCATCGCCAAGGTGCGTCCACTCAAATTTCACACCGCGTTCTTCCAAGATGTGGAGTGCCTCAATGAGCAAGCGAATTCGCTTCACCGGGACAAGTGAGGAGCAACTGACGATACGGAAAATCCCATCAGTCGAAGGAATCGATGTGGTCGGTGGCGGATCGACTCCCAAATAGGCGATAGACAGCTTGTCGGCCAGGTCCGGATACCGGGATTGCAGGTATCGCTCGCCGGCTCGGGATGCCGAGAAGGCCCTAGCCAAAGACTCAATCAACTGACGTTGAAACGGAATGAAACCTAAGCGGTCTTGCTCACCATAAAGGTCGTAACCATGAATACGCGTCACCATCGGTACGCCAGTCGATCGCAACTGTTCAGCTATGCCGAGGGCCTCGGGAACACTCCACCAGGAATACACGAGCGTGGAGCGATCCTGAAGTGCCGGGAGAAACTGCTTCTGCGCCCACCGCCGACCAGCCCGAACTCGCGCCCACCGTCGCGCCACGATCGCACGTGCTGTCGGGGATCTCATCGAGTGATCTCGCAGTTCTCGCGAGACTCCACCGGCAAAGATGCTCTGAACCATCGCGCCAGCGCCCTTCGCGCCTTTTGACGCGTGAGCAAGCGTGACATCAACTGACTGGGAAGCACTCAGGGAACGACGGTCCCTGGACGTGAGAGGTCCCGTCGGTACAAAGCAGATGTCAAAGTACCGAGACAGCACTTCAACTTCATGGGGCAGGAATGGGTCATCTGGGCCGCGGAAGGGAAAGGACTCCGTCAAAAGTACGAGCTGAGGTCGTCTGCGATCCACGACACGTAGGCTAATGCGAACTTACGGGCAGTGACAGGACCACCTGAAGCGCTGAGGAGCACACTCATGATCGTGGGGATCGCTGATCTTGGCATTGGCAATTTCGCAGCCATGGCGAGGATGTTTGATCAGCTGGGAGCAGAACCGCGGAGACTAGAGGATCCCAGTCTCGTGAAGTCTGTGGACCGACTCGTTCTTCCCGGAGTTGGGGCCTTTGATTTCGCGGCCCACGTGCTAGATGAGCGCGGTTGGCGCAATCCCCTCGTGGACCTGATGTCTGCAAGGCAAACGCCCGTATTGGCCGTATGCGTTGGAATGCAGTTACTGGCTTCAGGAAGCGACGAAGGCCCGGGGCGAGGACTAAATTGGATTACCGGACAGTGCCGCAGATTCCAGTCAACTTCGGCAAATCCAATCAAGGTTCCGCACATGGGTTGGAACACCATCCATCCCAGTTTTCCTGATCCTTTACTGGGCAGTGATTTGGAACAGCGCTTCTACTTTGTCCACTCATACTTCGTTGAATGTGAGCCCTCTCAAGCCGTCGCTCACTGCACATACGGAAGTGCATTTCCCGCTGTTGTTCGGCGCGACTTCGTTTGGGGTGTGCAATTCCATCCTGAGAAGAGTCATCGTTATGGACTCAAGTTGCTCAATAACTTCCTGGAGTTGCCATGTTGAGACCACGAGTCATTCCTTGCCTACTCGTCAGTAACAGCGGCCTCGTGAAGACTAGGCGTTTTTCTCACCCCACCTACGTTGGGGATCCCAATAACGCCATTCGGATTTTCAACGAGAAGGAGGTTGATGAGCTCATAGTGATTGATATTGATGCGAGCAAGAGGCGCAGCGGCCCCAATCTGCGTCTCATCGAGGAATTCGCCGGAGAGTGCTACATGCCGGTCACATACGGAGGTGGAATTCGATCCGTTTCGGATGCTGCGAATGTCCTGTCACTGGGTGTGGAGAAGGTGAGCCTTCAGTCAGGTGTCATCGAAAAACCGACTCTCATCACAGATATTGCGTCGCGTTTTGGCAATCAAGCGGTCGTTGCTTCAGTTGATGTCATATCAGCTGACAAAGGTCGCCCCAAACTGCACCGCAAACGCCGAATGAGACAACAACCCCCGTGGCTGTCCTGGCTCAAGACCCTGGAAAATCTCGGAGCGGGTGAGATTCTGCTGACCGACGTGGATCGAGAGGGGTCTCTGGTGGGCATCAACCCACACCTCATTCAGCAGGCGAGTTCAGCAGTTGAGGTGCCCTTGATCGCACATGGAGGTGTCGCGTCTCTTTCCGATATTCGGTCGGCAATAAGCGCCGGAGCAAGCGCTGTCGCAGCGGGGTCGTTCTTTGTCTATTACGGACCACACCGAGCCGTACTCATTAGCTACTTGTCCAGTGCGGATTTTGAGTATCTCGGGACCACAGCATGAGTCAGATCTGCAGCCGGTGCGTGATGGACGAGACTGCTCGAGCCATCACATTCGATTCGCAGGGCCGATGCAATTACTGCTCTGAATTCGTGAATCGAGCAGGCGAGGCACTTGCCCTTACTCCTTCCGAACGCACTCAGCTACTCACGGCACTCGTTGAAGCCATACGAGCTCAGGGACGGGGGAAACGTTACGACTGCATCATGGGCCTCTCCGGGGGTGTTGACAGTTCCTATGCCATCATCCAGGCCGTCAAACTTGGGCTCCGCCCCCTAGCGGTTCACATGGACAACGGCTGGAATTCGGAGTTGGCACAGAACAACATAGAAAACCTAATCAAAGGACTTGATCTTGATCTCGTTACGTACGTCATCGATTGGCGTGAGTACCGATCACTGATGGAAGCCTTTTTCGCTGCTGATGTCATTGACATCGAATTGCTCTACGACAACGCGATGTACGCCGTCAACTACCGTCAAGCCAAACGCTGGGATACTAGATGGATTCTCGCCGGAACGAATCTGGCGACAGAAGGCATGCGAATACCAGCCGAATGGAATTGGTTGAAGTACGACAAGCGAAACATCAAGGCCATCAATCGCTACCGGGGTGGCCGAACGCTAAGTTCTTTCCCGGCGATAGGGACGCTCGAATACGTATGGCACCTGGGAGTGCGTCGAGTGAAGTGGGTGTCGTTTCTAGACTACTTTGACTACAATAAGGCGCGAGCCATCCAAGAATTACAGCGTGACTTCGCTTTCAAGCCCTACCCCCACAAGCACTACGAATCGGTATTCACGCGGCTGTACATGGGACACATTCTGCCGACGAAGTTCAACGTCGATATGCGAAAAGTTGACTTCAGCAACCTCATCATTTCAGGGCAGATGACTCGCAACGAGGCGCTCGACGAGTTACAGAAAGATCCATACCCAAGCCCAGAGGATCTTCGTCGTGACATCACCTTCTTTCGGAAGAAGTTGGGATGGAGCGAAGCCGATTGGCAGAGCTACCTGGCGCGACCGGAGCGGCGTCACGATTCATTTGCAAGCGAGCAGCGACAGTACGCGTTCACTAGGAGCATCTCGCGTCGCCTGAGAGTTACAAGCGAATCCCCATGAGGATCGCTTACCTGCTCACTTGGTCTGGGGGTGACCAAACCGGAGTCTTCAAGAAAGTCACTGATCAAGTGGCAACATGGCAAAGACTCGGCGTGGAAGCTGCGGTCTTCATCGCTACTACTCCATCGGCCCAAGCCGCCTGGAGCGAGGTTCGCCACGTACAGCACATTGAAGTTTTCAGAAACGGGCTAGAATCTAGCTGGGGCCAGGTGCCGTTGATGCGCGCGCTCAAGGCTTGGCGGCCAGACATTACCTACGTAAGGACGACCCCTCGGCACTTCATTATTTCCCGGCAACTCCGCGGAGTTCCACATGCGATCGAGATTCAAACGGACGATCTTTTTGAATCCCGCAATCTATCCCTTGCCCGACTTGCCACAACACTTGCCACACGTAGAGCCTGCCTCAAGGGGGCGCGTGGAATGGTCTTTGCCAGTCAAGAGCTCTCCGAACGACCGAGTTACCGAGGCTTCAAGGCCAGACGAACAGTCATCGCGAACGGGATAGATCTGTCAAGAATTGAGTCTCTCCCCGCGGTCCAGGACAGGGGACAGGACCTGCGCTTCGCATTCCTGGGGCTTCCCGGATTGTCTTGGCATGGCCTTGATCAGGTCATAGCGTTGGCCCGAGTACGCCCCGAGTGGAGTTTCGACGTCATTGGCCCAGGCGCTGCGGACATGTCGTGGCCCGTGAATGTGCGTGCTCACGGGGAATTGACCGCAAACGAGTATCGACCAATACTGTCGCAGGCCGATGCCGCAATCAGCACTCTTGCGTGGTTTCGAAATGGGATGAATGAGGGTTCGCCTTTGAAGTCTCGTGAATACTTCGCACTTGGGCTGCCCGTCATTGGCGCCTATCTCGACACTGACCTGCCCACTGGGGCTGAGTTTTATCTGCGCATCCCTAACCAGGAAGGCGCAACGGTAGATCACGTGGACGACATTGAGCGCTTCGTTGACACTTGGCGTGGGCGACGCATTGACCGGACGGCAATACATATGTTGGACCAGGAAACCAAAGAGCAGGAGCGCTTGACATTTCTACGAGACCTAGTTGAGCCGGCCCTTTGAACTAGGTTCCACGGACGCCCATCAATTCGGCCCAGCGGTACAAATTAACCAATCGCCACATTTGCCCTCTTTGTAGTTTGGGATGACCTCGTTCGCCACGGATGGCAGAGACAACAGCAGTCGTGTCAAGGAAACCTACAGGCGGGGAGTGCTGGACTCGGTCAGCCAACACTTCTCGTTGGCGTTCCAACCACATGGTGTCCGGGGTCTCAAAGCCGACCTTGTCTCTTCGCAACAGGATTTCCTCCGGCACTAACCCCTTCATCGCTTTGCGCAACACCGCCTTGGAAGTACCCGAAGGATCGACGAGAAAGCGCTCCGGAAGCGAAAGTGTGAATTGAACGAGCGCACGATCTAGGAATGGAACACGGCTCTCAACCGACCAATGCATGGAATTTCGATCTCCATGCCGAAGTAGGGATTGCAGCCCACGCTCCAGAAGCGAAGCGCGGAGTTCAGCCTTGACCCTCACGCCCACAACTCCGTCGTTGGACGCGAGAGACCACTCGGGCCGCGGATCTCCAATCCGCTCTCGCAAAAGGCCTTCGCGCAACCCTGGTGGGGTTGGTGACAAACGCGTGGCAATGGGGCCCTGGAAAGCGAGTTCGGGCCGGTACTGCAGAGCGACTCGGGCTAGGCCTTTGGGCAGTGATCGACCCGGCCACCGGCTCCACTGTCCCAAGAAGTGGGCTCCCTGAAGCCACCGACCACCCTCGAACAAACTGCGGACCCGTTGTCCCGGATACCCCTGATATCCCGCGAAAACCTCGTCCCCACCTTGCCCATCCAGCGAGACGACGACTCCCGATTCACTCATCGCCTGGAAGACTCGATACTGAGCGTAAATGCTGGTCGATGCGAAGGGCTCCCCTTGAGCCACGATCAAATCATCCAGATCACGGATCAAATCATCTGCCCGAGGCTCAACGGTCGTAAGCGTTCCACCGGAAGAGGCCGTCGCCTTGCTAATCCAAGGAGACTCATCCGTAGCAGTTCCCGGGGCTATGTAACTGAACATTCGAATGGCTAAGTCGGGTTCGATAGCACGCACAAGGTGGACCATGGCCGTGGAGTCGATACCGCCCGATAGGGCTACGCCCAAGGGAACGTCCGAACGCAGATTCCGGCGAACGCTGTGGGTTAGCAGATCTCGAACGGCCTCAGCAGCCTGCTCGAGTGTGAGTCCTTCATGAGTCTGGAGTGACGGCCACCAGTCCGGTGAAAGTTTTTGGTGCTCTCCAGTTTCTAAATCGACGACGACCATCGAGCCTGGCGCAACCTGCTGAATTCCATCAACAAAGGTCTGTGGCCCATCGTCGTATAGGCCCGTTGAGAGGTACCTCGCTGCAACCTGCCAATCCAAACTTGGTATTGACGAAAAAAAGGGCAACAAGCTACGCACTTCACTACCGAACGCAAGACAGTCCGGGTTGGGTTGCGCGATGTACAACGGCTTAATGCCGAAAGGGTCTCGGACTAGCGTCAGTGTTGCTTCATGCCGATCCAGAACAGCAAATGCGTACATGCCATCTAGCCGTTGGCGGCAACGCGCGCCCCAGTGCTCCCAGGCGCGCAAGAGGACTTCCGTATCTCCGCGCGAATGGAAAGTCACTCCCTTCCCCTGTAATTCCGATCGAAGCTCGACGAAATTTGTGATCTCTCCATTGAAGACAATGGTGAACCTTCCATCGGGTGTGGTCATCGGCTGCTGACCCGAGGGGGAAAGATCGAGGACTGCAAGTCGAGTCATACCCATATCCACGCAACAGCCCCACGCGGATTCCCACGTCATCTCGCCACGTCCATCAGGGCCGCGATGCGACAGGGACGACAGGCTCCTACTCAGTCGATCCGAGGGGTCGGACACGGCTCTCCCAAGCTGCACTACTCCCGCAATGCCACACACCGAGCCTCCCGCATCTAAGTCCCTAACTCTACGGCCCTGACTACAGTCAGGATCGTGGCCTGCATCTCACCCCGAGTCACCGTTGGCATGGCTGTGTACAACGGTGCTGAACACCTCACTGAGTCGATCCAGTCCATTTTCAATCAGGACTACCAGGATTGGGAACTCTTGCTCCTTGACGACCACAGCCCCGACCACAGCATCGAGATCATCGGCAAGTTTCAGGACTCCCGAATCCGACTGCTGCGCAATTCCACAAACCTTGGGCTGGTAGCCGTTCGGAATCGAATCATGGATGAATCGAGAGGCGAGTTTCTGGCATGGCTGGACCAAGACGATCTAGCGGCAAAGATTCGCCTCTCCACCCAGGTGCAGTTTCTAGAGAGTAATTCGCACATCTCTGCGTGCGGTTCCTTTACCGGGACCCTCATCGAACAGGATGGGCTTCCGCCGCAGCAACGCCTACAAGTGCTCCCGACGAGCCACCGTGACATTCGGGCTGCGCTGCCCTTTCTTAACCCGATGGCCTGCAACACGGTCACCATGCGGACCCAAGACTTTCGCGAGCGCAACCTCAAATTCCGTCCCGAGTTCGGTAACTCATTGGATTACGACATGTGGAGCCAGGCCTCAGATCGCCTTCTGTTTGAGAATATTCCTCACCCCTTAGGGGCCTATCGTGTGCACCCACGGCAGACATCGCGAGGTGGGGCCCTTCAATTGATGAATCAGCACGCCATGCGAGTTCAAGTAGAACTCATCGAGCGATCGCTTCAGATTCCGGTCTCGACTGATCAGCGCTCGCTTCACGCCACCGCGACAATTGCCCCGATCGAAATCCACGATGCAGGCCAGCTTATGGAGATTGCCTCCTGGCTCGCTTCGCTTCGCCAGGCCAACCTCCACCATCGAGCTTTCGATGTTGAATCGTTTGACAAAATGTTGGTGCGCCAATGGACCACATGCCTGCTTGCGGCTCATCCAATGATGAGCACAGCCTTATTCACGCGCGCGGCCGCCCGGGGGACGAAGCGAATTCACCCGAAAGCCCTAACCACCGTTGGAAGTCTGATGTCAGGCGTTCGCAGACGAAGAATCCAGCGCACCCGGCCGGCGGTCCCACGCGCTGATCTCTGACAGCCACGCATCACGCCAAGTCGGCAATTCGAGCAGACTTGTACTTTGGAACTTCGAGCAATCGAGGTCCACGTACTTCGGTCGGCGCGCCACCGTTGGATATGCATCGCTGCTCACTGGACTGATTCGACCCGGGTCAAATCCGGCCCATATGGCTATTTCAACTGCCCAGTCAAACTTAGACGCAGGTCCCCCCGCACACACGTGATACACGCCCGGGTCGGGCGGGCTGCGGAGAATTGCACTAATCGCGTCCGCAAGCAATGACGTCGGTGTTGGATTACCCACGATGTCCGTCACGACGGACAGCTTCTTTCCTGGGTCTTCCAACTGATTGAGTACGCGCGTTGGAAAGTTGGTTCCTCGCTGGTCTGAGTAGAGCCACGATGTCCGGAGGACGTACGAGCCGGGGCAGTAGATGGAGACCAGACTTTCCCCTGACAGTTTTGAGGATCCGTATACCGAGACTGGCTGGCAAACGTCCTCCTCTGTGTAGGCAACCACGGCAGCACCGCTGAAAACGGCCTCTGTAGATATCTGAATGACGCGTGCCCCAACGTCTTCAGCGGCACGGGCGAGGTTCCCAGGGCCCAGGGCATTCACTGCAAAAGCACGCTGCGGATCCTGATGCGCTCCGTCGACGTCGGTCATCGCCGCGCAATTGACTACCCAGTCCGGTGCAGCCTTACGCACGCAGTCAAGGACGTCTTGGCTATCAGCGACATCGACGGTTCGAGGAGCCTCTAGTGCAGTGGACGGTGCAGTTGCGAGCACCGCGCTTCCCAACTGGCCCGAGGCACCAAAAACCAGAATGCGATCGGTCATGTCAACCAGCCATCGCTTCACAGTTGTCAACCAGCCCACGGATCGCTGCATGGCCCATCACCAAATTTGACTGCTCGGACAGGCCAGCGAGATGTGGCGTCAGGAAGACTGTTCCGATCTCCGCAACCTCCCACGTGGTCGGCGGCTCGCTTTCGAGTACATCAAGCCCGGCCGAAAAGAGTCGCTTTGCCCGCAGGGCGCTTATGAGCGCTGTCTCGTCCACGACGCCACCCCTGGCAGTGTTCACCAGAATCGCGTCTGGTCTCATCAGAGCTAGTTCACGAGATCCAATCAGGTGGCGCGTCTCCGGCGTCATGGGCACATGGACGCTCACAACGTCGGCAAGACTCAACAATTCATCCAAGGCGACTGGCTGGACCCCTGGTACATCCCTGGAAATCACGTCGTAGCCAAGCACTTGGCACTCAAACGGCTGGAGGAGGGCGGCCAGAGCGCGTCCAACATGGCCCACCCCGACTAGGCCGACAGTCAACCCAGTGAGGAGGCGTCCCGTTAAGGGAGCCCATTCGCGGCGATCAACGTTCGAAAGACTCTCCGGCACGTGGCGCAAGGTCGCAAGCATATGCAGAAGGGCCATTTCGGCCACTGCCTTCGCATTGGTCCCCGGGGTAGATGCGAGTACCACTCCATGCTCAGCGAGTCCCTCGCAATCCAGCGAGTCCAATCCCACGCCATATTTCGACACAACTCTCAGCCTGGGCAACCGATCAAGCAGGGGAACATCAATGCGCTCCACACCCACGATCGCTCCCGCAGCATCTTCGAGAAACTGCGCGAGCGCATCACCCTCAAGCCGACCACCTGCGTCATTGAACCGGCAATTTGGAAAGGCGGCAAGGAGGTCCCTTTTCAACTCTTTATTCGCCGAGAAGGACCGCGAAGCCACGGCGACCAAGACCTCCCGCATACCGCTTTTGCTGACCATATGAAGTTACCAACTCCTCAAAGTGCGCGCTCTTCGCGCCTCGCCGATGGCACGTGAAGAACATACTCGCGGAGAGCAGGAGTTCGCCCGCCGTCTGCCTTACTTTCTTTTGGCCAGTGATGTCAATCGATTGGTGTGGCGCTTGCGCGACCAGGCACCTGCCCAACCGAGCACCGCATCGTACTCACCTAATCCGCCACGTGCGAATTACGTCGGCGCGTCCCATCAGCCAACTGCAGACCCGCCAAACAAGAAACGAGCCTAGGGCCTTTCGCCCTATGCTTCCACCTGCCCCAAGCAATTGTGACCGCCGAGGAGTAATCGATCCCGGTCGGGTGGCACCGTCGAACCAGCATCAGC
>MDTA01166861.1_pt1 | contig 18749 bp, 19 predicted proteins | sample 811151 | NCBI WGS metagenome assembly MDTA01 (sample SAMN05326648, study PRJNA326480) | marine metagenome | isolation source: seawater | place: Indian Ocean: South | collected 2010
AAGTTTTTGGATTACCTTCAAATAGTGATGATGAAATAAAATATCTATATTGTTTTAAAGTTTCAAGTAAATTTTCATGATCCATATTTTTTTCAATAGTGACTTTCAGATTGTTTTTATTAATTTTTTCCATTAAGTCATGTTTTCTTTCACCTTCGCCGATTATTTTTAAAGAATATTTTTGATTTTCTGTAAAAAGTTTTACTAAATTTATATAATTTTTTTGCTTATCGAGCCTACCTACTGAAATGATCTCATCACTTATTCGATTTTGTAAATTTGAGTTATTATCAATTATCCAATTAGGGCGTAGTTTAACTTTTTGACTATTGAAGGAAAAATTTGCTTCTAAGAAATTGATATCAGAATTACTTGTCACCGTGTAAAGATCACAGTACTTTAATGTTAATTGCGTTAAAACTTTTAAAAAATACTTTCTTAAAAAGTTGTTGTTATTTAAAATCGAAAACTCATACATATCATATCCAGTTCTTATTAATACAGGCTTTCTATAAAGCAGTTTCACCAATAATGGAACCCACGACCCTAGGAGTTGATGTTGTTGTATTACGTTATATTGTTTCAATTTTTTTGAATAGATAATTGGAACTAATAGTGAATATATAAATTTAAATATTTTGTTATTTAAATTTATTTTTTTGAAAATAGGAACTACTTCAAAAAAACCAAACTCGCTAATAAGCTGTTCATCCACACTATCTCCATACGAAAAAAATGTAAAATTAATGCCATTTTCAATGTGTAATTTTTTATAAATTTCTAATTCTCTTAAAAGAGTACCTGTTTGGTTCCATGTATTAATTGAATAATTAAATGTTAAAAAAACTGCTACTTTCATAATGTTTATTAATAAGTATACTAATCAATAAATTTGCTTTTTTATTATGACTAATATCACATACGTATTTGCAGGAAATAGAAAGAATAAAAATCATAATAATTACTCGGGGCCTAAAGAATTTTTTTATGGATTTGACTTATTTAAAAGTAATGAATACAACCTTGAAATAATTGAACCTGAGAGAAATAAAAGTCTAATTGCAAAACCACTTCTAGTGATTGACTTGTTTTTTAAAAAAATAATAAATTTGCCAGTTTATTTGAATGAATTTGTTTCGATTAAAAATATTAAATTATTACTCAAAACAGATAAATTAATATTTGTAAATGAAACAACTTTTTGTTCATTAATGTTCTTAGTTTTATTTTTAAAAATATTCAAAAAAATAGATGTTTACGTATTTGTTATGGGTTTGTATAGTAAAAAATTAAGATTTCCATATATACAAAACATTCACTTTTTTTTTATTAGAGTTTTTATATCTGGTACTAAAAAATTATTTTTCTTAGGTCAGGGTGAATTAGAGAAAGCAAATAAAATACACTATAAAGTTAGTAATAAATTTAGGTTATTTCCTTTTTATATTGATACTAACTTCTGGCAAAAAAATAGTAATAATGAAATGTCAAAAAATGATTCAATTCTTTTTGTGGGAAATGATGGAAATAGAGACCCCCACTTATTTCTTAAGATTGTAGAGTCTCTTCCCGATGTTCAATTTACTGCGGTTACAAATATCAAAGAGATTACAAATTCTAAGTTTAATAATCTGAATATTGTTAATAAAAAAGAAAATCCAAAAATTACTGATGAAGAACTAAGAAGTATTTATCACAACTCAAAAGCTGTAATCTTACCACTGAAAGAATCAACACAACCCTCAGGCCAGAGTGTGTCTTTACAGGCAATGTCTTGCGGCGTTCCTGTAATTATTTCATTAACAAATGGATTTTGGGACAGAGGAAGCTTTCAAAATGGCATTGAAATAATATTTGTCGAAAATAATTCCACTGAAGCGTGGACAAATATGATTAAAGAAATTATTCATAATGATTTATATTTAAATAAAGTAAAAAATTCTGCTCAAAAATTAATCTATTCAAAATTTAATTTAGATGAATTTAAACACAGACTTATTTCTGAAATTAATTGATCGAATAAGATTAGAATAAGACAAGTATGAAATTAAGACTTTCAAACAAAACATTCCAAAGTAACCACTTAAAAATATTACAACGCTACATTAACAACAAAAGTCATGCTCATTTATTAGGCGTTGATTATGATTTTTATAGCTCTTTACAAAATACATATACTTTAAACAAAACTGACACTGTTTCATCACAATTAAGTAACAATAAAAAGTTTCAAACAATAGTTTTAACTGATTTGCTTGAAACAAGCGATGACATTTATTCACTATTTCAACAAACTAAGCAAGTTCTAACTAATGATGGCAAGTTAGTTGTTACAACAGTAAATTATAAATATGTTTTTGTAATTAAATTTTTAGAATTTTTAAAACTTAAAAATAAATCTCCTAAGTTATCTCATATTAATAAACGTCACATAATAAATTTAGCTCAAACAAGTGGTTTTGAATTTATTCATTCTCATACCAAACAAATTATTCCATTTCATGGATTTGGAATAATTGCTTTTATTAACAAATTTCTTGAAATGGTTCTATCTAAATTTAATTTGGGAATAATTCAATATATTATATTTAAAAATATTCCAGATAAGCCTTTTTTAAATAAAAGAACTTTGATTGTTCCTGCAAAAAACGAAGAAGGAAATATTGAAATTTTATTTAAAGAACTTTCTAAATTAAATTTGCATGAAATTATCTTTTCCGTGGGCAAATCAAAAGATAATACGCTTCAAGTTATCAATGAATGTAAAAATAAATATAACGATCTAAATATAGTAGTACATGAGCAATCTCAGGATGGCAAAGCAAATTCAATTTGGGAAGCTTTTGATTTTGTAACTGGTGAAGTTGTTGCAATATTAGATTCAGATTTAAGTGTTGAACCTATGGAACTTGAAAACTTTTATACAATTATAGATAATAATTATGCAGACTTCGTAAATGGAAGTAGGCTAATCTACCCAATGGAGAAAGAGTCTATGAGAACCATAAACTTTATTGGAAATCGAATTTTTCAATTTATAGTTTCATTCATAATTGGTATTAGATTATCTGACTCACTTTGTGGAACAAAAGTTTTTAAAAAAGAATTTATTGATTCTATATATTGGTGGCAAAAAGAGTTTTCGCTATTAGATCCTTTTTGTGATTTTGATCTTATTTTCACTGCTGCAATAACAGGGGAAAAGATTGTTGAATACCCTATTCATTACAAGTCTCGTATTTATGGAAGCACACAAATTTCTAGATTTAAGGATGGGTTTAAACTAATAATTTACCTTATCAAGTCCTTTGTTATTTTTAACACTTCTAAAAAATAAATTTATTTATATTGCTCAACAAGTTGTTTTGTTATTTTCACCTTTTGGTCTGGAAGCATCCAATAAAAATAAATAATTTGTTTATTTAAATATTCAGGCAATTCGTAATAGATATTTTTTCGTTTTTGAAAATACAAATTTAATACTCCTTGTTCATTAGTTATACTGAGTGGATATTGATTAGCTAATTTTAAAACTTCTTCTATCATTTGATTTTGAATAATATTTGTATCATAAAACATTAACCCAGTTTGAAAATATCTCTTATCTTGTAAGTCAAAGTTATTGGTTAATGATTTCGATTCGGCCTTACTCATATCAAATTGGGAAGACAGGTTTCTTTTATAGTCAGGATATCCATCAGCTTTTGCTAAAAATTTATTTTCGACATCTAATAATATAAAATCGTTTATGTTCTCATGTATAGTTAAATTTATATCTAAATAAAGAATTTTGTCCCAGCTTTTAAGTTTTTGATGGAATAGATTTAATTTAAACCATTGAAAGTTTTTATATTTAAACCTATTTGGTTGATTATTTGTATCTAGGTTTAAGTATTTTTTAGAAGTAGATTTTGAAAATTTTATTTTTTTAAATCTCAATATGTGAATATTTTTATAATTTTTTGAAAAGGTAAGTAAAAATGTTGGATTTAAATAGTTAGTGAGAATAAGTAAATCACCTTTGTACTTACCATTTACTCTTAAATTAGAATAAAAATTATTGAAGTATTTATATAAAAATTTAAAATCACCGACAACCGCAACAGCTATATTATTATCAATCATTGTTCTAATTGATTTTATCAAAGATAAAATAGAAGTACTATGCTAGATTTTATTTATTGTTTTGATTCTAATTATTTAAGACAAGCAATGACCTCAATTTACTCTTTGCTAGATAATGTATCTGAGCCAATAAATATTCACATTATAACCAATATAGATAAAGAAAAGATTCAAATTCCAGAACAAATATTATTTCATCAAAGCTTGAATGAAAGTTCTGTTCATCAGATAAATTTGAGCAATTTAGAACTTTACAATCTTAAAAGTGCACACGTTACAGAGGCCACTTTTTATAGACTGTTTCTTGAAGATCATATTAATTTAAATGGATATGCAACTTATTTAGATTGTGACATTTTATGTTTAAGAGATCCAGTTAAATTAATAAAACAAATTTACAACAAACTAGAAAAAAATAATTTACCTGTGTCGTTCAATACTGAAATTAAGCGAGGGCAAGGTTATGACTATTTTGAAAAACTAGACCTAAAAGGATCACGTTATTTCAATGCTGGAGTAATGGTATTTAATTTAACTTCATGGAAAAAATTCAAAGTAAAATCAAGTGCTATAGACCTCATAAGTATTTTGAAGGACAAAGCATTATTTTGGGATCAAGATATTTTAAATGTAATTTTTGATGAAAAATTCTACGAACTTCCTGTTGAGTTAAATTCTAGATCAAGATTCGACGAAAAATATGACAAGAATATAATTTTCCATCATTTTTCTGGTAAATATAAACCATGGACAGTAAGAGGCATATCCCAAAAAAATTCAAGCCTATTTCATAAAATGTATCAAAAAATATACGGTCAAAAGTATTTAATAAGCGTTAGCAATAATAAAAATGCGCTGAAACAAATTATCGAGGAGATCTCCACTAGTAAACTAAAACTTAATAAAAAAGGTTTAGAGATTCTTTTCTATGCATTTATGGGGATATTAAGAAATATTAAGAAAAATGGGTGATTTTACTTTACAAAATATTAAAGAGAACGAAGTTTTATCTGCAGTAAATTTTATAAAAAATTCAGATACAATTTATGTTGCAACCCTCACAGAAGAACAAATTTTAGAACTTGATATCGGAAATTATAAAGTATTAGAAAAAAGTAATGACAACCTTACAATTTTAAATTTGGAATTTAGCATTTCTGAAAATACAAAAATTTACTGCCACTCAGATTACATTGAAAGTTTATTTGATAATATTAGAGATTTAAATTTTAAAAATTTAAAACTAATTACATCCCAATCAGATAGAAAAGTTTCTAGAAACCTTTTTAAATTAAAGCCTGAGTGTATCTCAAAGTGGTATGCAGTCAATGTAGATTATATTAATAATAATTTAGTTCCAATACCTCTAGGTCTCGCTTCCTTTAGAAATACAAAGTGTGTAATTGCAACAGATTTTTTTCCTTATGAAAATATAAAAAAAAGTAAGTTTTTATATGTAAATTTCAATTTAAATACAAACTATCTACATAGATTTAATGCAAAAAAGTATGCATTAAGTAAATTAAATGTTCATATGGCTTCAAACATGGACTATGAAAAATACATTTCAATTTTAAGAGAGCACAAATTTATTTTATGCCCATGGGGGAATGGATTTGATACACATAGATTTTGGGAAGCAATTTACGCTGGTTCAATACCTGTAACTAAAGATCACAATATATTCAAATCGTTTTATGATATTCCAATGGTTTTAATAAAAAACTACAAACGGCTAAATAATTTAAAAAATGTTAACTTATCTAAAAATTTTAATTATTCAAAATTACAAATCAGTTGGTGGGTTGATATGATTGATTCAACTAAGGTAGTCTCAAATGAACAAACTATGAATTTTAACTTATCAACAAATGATATAGAAGGCTTGTTGAGTCATGTTAGTAAATTGAAAGCTGAACAACAAAGAATAAAAAATCTAAAAACTTTTATTCGAAAAGTTTACTCAAAAATTAATATTTTTCATAAGACTTAACTTCCATAATATCTGAAGAAAAAATCTTATTAATTTTATTTTTTATGTCGAATCTTTTATCGTTTGTAATATAGACACTTCTTGCAAGAGATACGAATTCGTTTTCAAATATTTTTTTGTTTTCTAAAATTCTAATTTCGTCCTCAATTTCCCAGAGTTTAGAGTTAATTGTTTTTAATTCTAGTTTTAATTGTTCCAATTCTTTGTTTGGTCCAATTTTTTTATAAATAGAATTAAGTAAATTCAATTCCACATTTATTAATTTGTTTTTTTCACTATCACTAATATTTTCATATTTTATTTCAAGTATTGTGATTTTGTCTATTAACTCACCTATAGATATTGGAATCTCAATCTGCATATTTAAATAATAATATTCCAATTTTTGTACAGATTTAATTTTTCTGAAACTTGCCCTTCTTTCTTAAATGCATGAAAAAATAAATTAGCATCGGTATCAATTCTTTCAACTAAATGTAAAAAACTACTGTCTATACAATGAATTTCTGTTGCATTTTCTATTAATTTTTTGTATAGAAAAATGTTATTAAACATATCCGTCTCTTTTTCAACATAAACAATTGGTATTTCACTTATGATATCTAAATCTAATGAACCTTCCGAACTTGTTCTGTGAACAAGCAAATAGTTGTCTTTTATATCATAAAATTTTAGTAGGTTTGTATATAGAGTATTTTCTTTCTCTATGTTTTGGGGCATTGAAAAGTATTCGAATGAAAGTTTGTAAGGTAAACCTAATTGTTCGTAAAAAGAGCTATTGAACTTGCCATAATTCTTTTCAAATCCTATTCGCAGTGTTGTAGTATTTCTCGGTTCACTATAGATATATTTTTCGTTTTTTACTTCCACAACTTCAATTTTTTTATTGTTTGAATATAAATATTCTGTATGTGCTAAATTTTTTGTTAATGTAAATAGATATATTTTATTAAATCTTTCAGATAGTTTATTTATCAATCCATTACAAATAATAATGTCACCCAAACCCATGTGATGGTGTACAAAAATTGTATCCGTATTAATTTTTTTTAAATTGTATTTAGTATTTTTTAGAAAATAAAAGTACAGAATTTTAATTTGGTTAAACAAAAAATGCTTGCCTTTACGAAGAATTTTCATAAATACCATTGCTTATATTTTCTCATTGTTTTAATTTTGTTTTGCCCAACGAAGTAGTTAAAGTGTATTATTTTTGGGTCGGTTTCAAATTTTGAAAAATATGCTCCATTTGGAAAATTAGAAGGCGATAAAAAGCGGTATTTAAATTTATCTTTATTTAAATTTAAGTATGTTTGGTCATGTGATGGTAAATTGATTAGCTCTTCTTTATTTATTTTTTTTAAGTCAAACAATTCAATAGTTTCTTTATTTGACTTTATTAGCATAAAACCTGCGCATGCTTCATTTTGTATTTCTCTTTTTGGGTTGTAGTCAAGCTGAAATAAAAAGTCGTAATTGTTAATTTCTTGAATAAGATAGTCATTAAAATTTTCTTTAACAACAATATCTCCATCTATATATAAAACGTGTTCATACTCTAAAAGTGTTTTGTGTATTGAAACAAATTTATTTAACATCATAATCCCAAAATCACTTACTCCTGCTTTCCAAGTGGTGAACTTTTCAATAGTTGGTTCTTCTGGCACCAAAAGTTCTGCATAATAATTTTTGTTTTTAAAAAAATTGTAACTTTTTTGATCTGTACAGAAGATTTTTATTTGCAAATTAACATTATTTACTTCAACTGATTTTAAAAGATTTAGAGTGTACTTTATATACCCATAATTAGTAAATGTTATTGCTTGCATAAGTTACTTTGATTTTAATAAGTTATTTTGATAACTCTTTAATTTATTAGTTATTATGCAATATATGTTATTAGCGAAAAAACAGATATAAAATTTAATCATGACATCATTATCAATTTTCACCTCAATGACAAATCCTGAGTCAAGAAATGATCCTTGGGAAGAAGCTTTAGAGTGTTATAACTACTTTGCAGATGAAGTTGTGATTGTAGGCAAAGATTGGCCTCAAGAATTTAAGTGGGATTATATTGGTCAAGTATTTCAAAATGGCTTTGATCAGTGTAGTTCTGATTGGGCGATGAGAATGGATATAGATTATTTTATACATGAGAAAGAAAAAACAAAATTACTAAAACTATTAGAAAAATATAGTGATTATCCTGCTGTATCTTTTCCCCAGTATCAAATTTTTACACCTCATAGGTATCAGATAAAAACAAGGATTTGTTTGCTATTTAATAAGAAAAAATTTGGAAATATTAAATTAAACGGGGGAGGAGATTTAACTTTGGCAACACTTAATGGAAAATTGATTGAGCCAAATAAAGTTCCTATGATTAATATTCCAATTTTCCAATATGAATCAACATTTAGAACAAAAAAAATATTGCTTGAAGACAGAGCAAGATTTTCACGAGCTTGGTTTAGACAATTTAATACTTATCAATCAAGAGGTGGCTCAACCGAAGAAGAAGCTTATCAAGCTTGGCTAAATGAAATTATAAAAAGATATCCTAAACATAGTTTTAAATTAAATTTGGATGAACACCCGGTTTTCATTAGAAATAAATTAAGCACAATTGAAGAAGATCAATTTGGTTTTGATGCTTTTGGACTATTAAATAGAACTAAGTTCCAAAAGATTTATTTGCTCAAAGGTTTAAGAGAAAAATACATTAATCCTTTGATTTATCTTCCTCTAAGAAATACTTATAAATAATATGCAATCTAATAAATATCTTGTAATTTTAGGAGGTTCACCAAGGGGAGGAGAATTAGCATGGAATTCTTTGTATAAATATGTAACAGACCACCTTGAAGCAGATTTAGCAATATGCACTGGTAAAAAGTGGATAAAAAACCAGTCTTTTGTCAAAAAAGCAAAATATAAATGGATATTTGATGAACCTGATGATTGGTTAAATTATTATAAAGAAAACAAAATTCAAAATTGGCAAAATGCATTTAATCTACCAAATGGAGCAGGTTTAATTGAATCAGGATTGATTCATTTTGCAATTAAAGACATTATAAGAAAAAATTACATTGAGATAGTTAAAGAATATGACTACGTAATATTTACAAGATTTGATCAATTGTACGTTGATTATCATATTAGAGGTTTTGAAGGGAATGTTATTATTCCTTCTGGTGAAGATTATTTCGGTTTACACGACAGACATATAGTTTTTCCATCAAAATTAGCAGAAAAATATTTTGGAATTATGAATTACTTCACATCAAACTATAAATCATTTGAACATCTAGATTACGTTAATTGTGAAATTGTAAACAAGTATCATTTGGAGTCATTTTTGAATACTCAAAATATAGTACGCAGTAAAAGATTTCAGTTTACTGTTGCAAACAAAGATGACCCAACAAATTGGAGAAAAGCGAAAATAAAATTAAGACTTATTAAAGATTTATACCTCAAATATCCAGACGAATTCTTAGATTCTCTTAAAAACTATTTAGATATTTTTCATTTAAAAAAACTTGATTTTAATTCCCTGGTTTTTATTTTTAATTTTTATTTAAGAAATTTAAGAATTAAATTAAGTGCAAAATTAAAAAATTAAAAAAATTTTGTTTTTCTACCGTATATATTTTTAAATAAAGTAAGTTTAATTTTGTCTTTTATTCCATGGTTTGAAGCTCTAACAGTCAGAATGGGATAATCAAATTGCTCTTCTCTTCTATTTCTAAATTCAGTTTCATTTTCTAAAATATATGAATTATATTTTTTCCCCAAAATGCTGAACAAGCTTTGATCATGTCTATTTTCAACAAAATACGGTGCTTGATTTGTATTATAAAAATCTGTTATTAATTTTGGATCTTCCGACAAAATTTTTGTGTAGTCTTCAAGCAATTGTTTACTTTCTTCATTTTTTTTAAAAAACATTACTCCTGCTTGAAGTTGAGTTGATAATGCTATTTCACTTTCTAAATCTATATTTAGAGCTTTAAATACCTCTAGACTTGTATATTCTCTTTCAATAAAGTTTTTTTCTGTTTCAAATCTAAGAAACGATATGTTTTTTTCTTTTATAATACTTAGATAATCTTTAAGTCTATTTTGTGCAATAGGTAAGTTGTTGATTGATGAACCCGCATCGCAGTAAAGCAATATATCATCATTATTAATTCTATTCATTAAATTGGAAATTATTTCATGTTTCCAAACCCAATACCCGCCGCCTCTTGGTTGTTCTAAAATTTCATGGTATTTATTTTTAAAATTAATGTCTAAATTTTCAGGTCCTAAGCTTATAAATTCATCAAAACAACCTGTTTGCTTCGCCAATTCTATTAGATGTATTTTGGAGAATTTAAATTTATTATCTCCATATGTAATAAAGTAACTTTTCATTAAAACTCCATCTGTTTCCAATTTATATTTTTTTGGGTTATTAGATTGTTATTCTCACTCCATTTTTTTGGGACAATAACTATGCCACTTTTATCTCTTCTTAAATACGCTGCTAGATATGAAAAAGTACTATTTGCAATAATATAATTTTTGTAATTTCTCATTTTTATAAAGGTATCTACAACATCACCATCGGTGTAAATATTGTTATAACCAGAAAATAATCCTTGTTTTTCAACCCACTTTTTGTCATCAGTGAATATATCAAACTCAAAATTACCAAGTGATTTTTTCATTTCCAAAAAAGAATTTTCATAATAGTTTATAGGCAGATCAATTTTAAGATCTATAAAATCACCCCTTCTTACATGAACTAAAACTAAATTATTTTTTATTAATTGTTCCTTATGATTAAATTTTTTTAAAGCATGGTTTAATTCAGAAATGTTAATGTCCAGATACACTGGGTTTTGCCAATACCCTTCAAAGTAATTAATGTAATTAAATTTTTTGTTTCCTAAATCTTTTTCTTTAAAATAAGTAAAAGTTTTCTGTTCTAAAAATGGAAAGAATTTAGCTACTTTCTTGCTATTAACCAGAAAGTTCAAAAGGGTTGAAGTTAAAGTAAGAAATTTTCCAGCTTTTGGTAATGGATTAATAAACCTGTCTAAAACAAACTCTCTTTCAGTATTGTTGAGATTTAATTCAGAACCTTTTTTAAAAAAAGTTAAATTGTAGTAAATTTTGAAGTTTTGATCTTCCAAGTACTTTGAAAATATATACTGAAATATTTGATTTCCTAGACCGCCTTTAATTTCTACTATTGCTATTTTCTTCATAAATTAAATAAAAAATCTTCAGTTTTTTTTGAGATTTTGGTAAATTTAAAATTTTTTGAGTACTCATATGCATTATTTTCAATTTCTTTTTTCTTATCTTTGTCAAGATTTAACACATAAATAATTTTTTTATACAAATTATCTTGATCATTGGATTTAAACAAAACTGAATTTTTTTCATTTACTAAAGAAGCAAATCCTACAGAATTACTTACTACACATATCTTTTTTCTAGACATACTTTCAATTAAGCTAAGAGGACCAGCTTCAAATTCGATATCTGTTAACTTAGATGGAATAACAACCAAATCTGCTAAATCAATTTCTTCTATTAACTTAGATTGGGTTAAAAAAGATTCAAATGTTATGTGATCTTCAAGAGTTAGAGATTTTACTAACTTTTCATATTTAGGTTTTTCAACCCCATCGCCAATTAATTTACATCGTATTTTAAAATCATTTTCATTAACAAGCTTATAAATTGAGTTAATTAGTAAATCGATCCCTTTGTACTCGATCATTCTGCCATAAAATAATATGTTTATATATTCTTTCGAATCTAATTTGTTGTCATTAGCTGTAAAAAATTGTTCACTAATTCCCATTGGTATTACATCTAGTTTATTTTGATATTTTTTCAGATTTTCAGAGGAAAAATAATTTAAACATAAATTGCTAACAACTGTAAATTTAGTTGAATTTTTTAAAGTAAAATTTAATATTATTTTTCCAATAGTTCCAATTTTCGATAATATTTTTAAATCTGATCCGTGTGAAGTAAATACAGTTTTAACATTAAAAATTTTACCTAAAATTGAGCTTATAAATGCTTGAGGAAAAACCCAGTGACTATAAATTATCTGTGGCTTTATTTTTGCAACAAGATAAAGTAGATGAAAAAATTGTGAGATGATTAAAAGAATTATTTTTATTATATTTAATTTATTTTGCTTAAGTGAAGGCAATAATCCAATTTCTGATAAGTTTGAAAGACTATTTGGAAGAATATACCTGTAGGGAATTAATGTTATATTGTTTGGGAAAAGCTTTTTATCTGGTTTTGTAGTCTTGTGTGGGTAGAGTACAAAGTAATTATTTTTAACATCAAAATTTAAAATTAGATTATTAATAAATTTTGGCGAGTTATCAATATGACTATCGCTAAAGGTTGATGTATTAATTATTATGTTCATAAATTATTAGCTAACCACTTTTTTTAATGAATTAATTTTTGAAAGAATGAAAAATACAAAACTTCTATGATTTAATTTATTAATGAGTGTAATTTTAATTTTCTTAATTTTACCTATGTAATTTTTTTTGACATACAATGCATCACCCCAGGGTATAGTTCCTTGCCACCAACTTGTTTTGACTCTATATAGATTAAATAATTTTAAGAATTCATCTATTTCAGTTACATGTGGACAACCTTCGTACATTTCTTTTCTGTTTATTTCGATCAGAAGTGCATCACACTTTTTAAGAAAATTTTTTGAACCTTGTAGTACTTTCAATTCATATCCTTGGACGTCTATACAAAGTATGTTTGCATCTTCAATTTTAAAGGAATCTAACGTTTCTACATTAATAATTTCTTCAAGGTCTTTCTTAAAGTTGATGTATGAATGATACTTTAAATGATCTTTAGGTTTTAGTATCGAGCTACTCTGAGAATCATTATTAGTATCTTTGTACATTGTTAATTTTTCTTTTTTATCTCCTATTGCATGATTGTAAATTTTTACGTTTACCTCATTTTTGAAAATATTTTTTAACTTTTTATATAGTTCTATTTGAGGCTCAAACAAATAAATTGAAGATGAAGGATTAATATCTTTAAATATCTTTACTTCAGAACCTAAGTGCGCCCCAACCTGAACAAAACCTCTTGATTTGATCTTGAACTTTTCCAGTTCTTCTTTTGTATTGATCAACATATGTAAATTTTACATAAATTTTCATTTGATTAATGAGTTATTGACGTCATTTTGTTGGATTAATTATAAAATATATACAAATGGAAATTATCAGGAAAAAATTAAATAGAAATAATTTAAAGAGTTATCTAAAAAATTCACTAAATTTGTTAATAGATTTTTCAATATTATTTTATTTGGTTTTTAGAAGAAATATTAATGATTTACCATTCAAATTCATAGTTATTTCTGATTCTTATTATTTTAAAAATCTAATCAATTTGCTTGACTCAATTATTAAATATGAAAAAAATCCACGAATACTTCTCTATGATATTGGTTTAAATAAAGAAGAATTAAATCATTTAATTAGTAATTTTGAAATTGAAATTAAAAAATTTGAATTTCAAAATTATCCTAAATTTGTTTCAGAAAGAGATGAATTCAACAAGCTTGGAAGCTACTCTTGGAAGCCTATAATTTTACAGAATGAATTTAATTTAACAAATGAAAATATAATATATTTAGACTCCAGATGTCTAATTACTAAAGAATTAAAGTTAATTAAGTTAATTGTAAAAAAGATTGGTTTCTTTTCACCTGAAAGTAGCAACAAAATCAAAGACTGGACTCATGAAACAACACTAAAAGAAATGAGAGTAGATGAAAATTTTTTGAACAAAAGAAATGTTAGTGCAGGAATACTTGGTATTGGTAGAAACATAGAAGTAGAGAATTTAATTAATAAATGGTATGAATCCTCGATTATTGAAGAAAGAATAGCACCTAAAGGAAGTAGTAGGTTAAATCATAGACAAGATCAAGCTATTTTATCAATTTGCATTCACAGGCATTTTAATCATCTAATACTTCCAAGAACTCACAAGATTTTTGGTATTTTAAAACATCAAGATGTGGATTAGAAAAAACAATACTACTTTAATTTTGTTTTGGTCAAAAATTATAAATACAACCTAGAATATTTACATGGAAAAAACTATCTCAAAATTATTTATTAAATTTTATTTATTTTTTTTGTTTTATTTTATAATTTTTGACTACACATACTTTAACATTTTTGCTTTTTTTATTTTTGCTTTATTTTATATCTTAAAATCTACATACGAATTTACAAAAATAGAAAATAATTTGTTAATCGTCTCTCCATTTTTGTTTTACATAAAAAAACTATTTTTTGGTTTATCGAATAACGTGGATCTATGGAACAAAACATCTAATTTTTTTACGCATTTTACATTTGCTGATATAAAACTAACCTTGGAACAATTACAATGCCAAAGTCAACAAAGAACGTTGCTAGCAGACAGTTTTCAATCCATGACAGAAAACTGTTTTTTTGAAAGTTGGCGATATGGACCTCTTTTTCATTTAATAAAACTAAATATTAACTATTCATTTATTGAAAATATATTACCTATTTTTCTATACGTTTTATTTTTATTATTTTTGTTTACTCTTTATAAAAAAACAAACTTAACTTCTCTTGAATTTAATATTATTTCTCTAAGTTCAACCGTTAATTTACTTTTTACTCAACTAAATATTGATTTAATAATTCTTTTATTAGTTTTTTATTTTGTTAGATATTACAAAAGTTACCCAAACATCTACCTTACGCTTTTGTTCTTTTTAGCATTACTAAAACAACACCCCATAGGCATATTTTTTGGTTTATTTTTTACTGCAAACAATTTTAGAAAAATTACAAAATTTTCTTTATTTATAATTTCTTTTTTCGTAATAAATTTTTATTTCTATAATCTTGATGTAAATTATCTTAATGGTCAACCAAGACCAACACATGCCCAGCTTGCATCTGGCCTTTTGTCAATCTCACAGTATATTTGGATAGAGTTTTTTGATAGAGCAATAGGATTTAGGCTAGTTATTTTTATACTTGCAATTATCATTTTGATAATATTTACAACTCTAATTTTCAAAAAAAAGACAGTTAAATTTAATTTGAATAAAAACATTTATACAGATAATCAATTTGAGGGAGGCGTTTTGGGATGGTTCTTATTTATTTCCATTTATGCCAATTGGGATTACAGAAACACTATATTGTTGTTAGTTTTTATTTATTTTAATTTGAATCAAAATTACAAATTTCCTTTAATTGGCTTACTTCTTGTGACACCGTTTTCTCCTAACCTCCCTTTGTTTTTGACTTATATTATGACTGCAATAAAATATTTTTTGTATATAGTTTCTGTTTTTGTATGTCTTCTTATGATCATTAAATTAGATCGAAAGTATTTTAAATTTTTAGATGTTATTTTGAGAAATAGGGAATAAATTTCATGAACAACTTAATCGTAATTCCTACATACAACGAAGCTGAGAATGTAATAAATTTAATAAATTCTTTACAGGTAGTAAATTGTGATATTTTAATTGTTGATGATTCATCTCCGGATAAAACAAGTGATCTTGTTAGGGGACATATAAAATTTCAAAAATCAGTTTATCTAATTGAACGGACTGGAGAACGTGGATATGCTTCCGCGTGTAAAGCTGGATTTGAATATGGGATTCAAAAAAATTATCAATCATTAATTCAAATGGATGCAGACTTCTCCCACTCAACTGAAGACTTGAAAGATATGCTTTCTTTTTCTACTGATTATGATTTGATTATTGGAAGTAGGTACATTGTTGGTGGCAAAACTTCAGGATGGGGAATAGGAAGAATACTTTTATCAAAAATTGCAAATTTATTTACAAAGGGATATCTAAGGATAAAAGTAAATGACTTAACAAGTGGTTTTAGGATATACAAAACAGAAGTAATTAAATCTATTGACTTAAAAAGCTTAAGTAGCGAAGGGTACGGATTTTTAGTAGAAATTTTATATGAATTAAACAAAAATAAAATTTCAATTAAAGAAGTTCCCATTCACTTCAATGATAGAAAGTTTGGTAGTTCAAAGATGAATACTTCTATAATTTTGGAAGCGATTAGGTTGGTAATTCTTTTGAAATTTAAGTCTTAATAGGTTTATGTATAGTAATTATTAATGAGTATCCAAAAAAGTCTTTAAAAAATTTTGATATTATTTTATTAAATTTTAATCCTGCTTGATGCCCAAATATTGAAAAAAATATTCCAAAGTTTATATATTTATCAACACTCAATAAAGAATAATCAAATTCCTTTATAACTCTTTTTGGTGTATATCTATTTATATGTTGATTTTTATAATCTACTGGGCCTATTATGGAAACAATTTTTTCTAGAAAAAGCCATAATCCTCTGTAATTTGGAGTTGTTATTATAATTTTCCCTCCATCATTTAACATTGTGTAAAGCTCTGAAACGACTTTTTGAACTTCAGATCTTGAAATATGTTCAATGAACTCTAACAATGTAATAACATCGTATTTTTGTTGAGATTTTATAGCTTCTCTAAGATCTCTAATTTTAAAATTTTTTTCAATCGAATAATATTTATTTTTAGCAAATTTTATTTGTTCTTCAGATATATCCCACCCTTCTGATCTACTATCTAAATATTTTCCAATAAAAGTACCTGGACCACATGCAATATCTAGGTGGTTTTCATATTTGCCCATCCTATTTTTTATAGTGCTAAATTTTGTGTGATGCCAACAGGATTGAAGGCCTTTTTGTCGAGTCAAACCATTTTCCAGAATTGAATCATAATATCCAATAGGAATTTTAGAATAGTCAAAATCTGTCATATAAAATTATTGCACTTATTAATTCTTAAATATATAGATACTTTAAATTAATGTAGATAAAATAAATTAAGTATCAAATAAAATATGTCAAATCCATTAATCAGTGTAATCATTCCAAGCTACAACAGGTTTGAATATTTATTAAATGCTTTAGACAGCATAAAAGGTCAAACATTTGAAGACTATGAAATCATAATCGTAAATGACGGTTCAAGTGACGAGAGATACAATAACTATAATTTTGGCCAAAAAATAAAAAAAATAGATTTAAAAGTAAATCAAAAGCAACAAATTGGATTTGTTTCAGATGGTCACATTAGAAATTTTGGCATTAAAGAAGCAAAAGGAAAATATATTGCATTTTTAGATGATGATGATATTTGGCTACCCAAAAAATTAGAACTTCAATTTAATGCTTTAGAGAACTCTAATTACAAAATGTGTTCAACAGAAGGTTTGATTGGGGAAGGAGTCTATGACAGTTCAAAAAAATATAAAAAATATAATGAGGAATACTATTTTGAAGCGATTAAGAAAAAATTTTCTAACACTGAATTTTATACAAGAAAACAAAGACTCTCAAATAAAGAATTTTCATTTCCTAAAATATGGGAATTTGATTTTTTGAGAGTTCATAATTGTGTCATAGCGTCAAGTGTTTTAGTAGAAGCTTCACTGCTAAAATTTTTAGGAGGCTTTAGACCTATTCCATCTCTAAATATCAAAAAAAATACTAATGATTATGCACCAGATTATGATTGTTGGTTAGGTTTGTTACGCTTGACATCTTTAATTTATATAAATGAGCCATTAATTTATTATGATGATGGTCATGGTGACGGTATTCAATGGAACTAATAGCTTTGTTTAATCTTTACAATGCAAACTAAAGAAAAAATTAGTTTTATTTTTTTATTTATTTCAGCAATATCGTCATATTTTGTTGGGCTAGCATATTACGACTCAACAAAAGGACTTGATTTCAATCGATACATCAAAAATGTAAAATTTTTACAGGGTGAAAATATAGATATATATGATGGACAAGGAACATTGTATTATTATATTTTGTCAAAATTTTTAGATTCTTATGGGGACTTAAATAATTATATAGGAAATATATTTGTTAATAATTCAATTCAGTTTTTTAATTTTATTTTATTTATTGCTGGATTAGTTGGGTTATATTTTTTATTGATTGAAAGTACCAACAATAAAAGCATAGTGTTATTATCTTTATCAATTTTATGTTTCTTTCCACCTGCATTTTATTTCAGGCTTACCATGAAACCAGAAGCGATGGCATTTGCAATTATGCCTTGGTGTATTTATTTATCTTATAGATATATATCAGAAAAAAAACTATACATTACCATAATCCTCGCGCTTTTAATGACAACATTATTGTCTTTAAAAGGCTCAATAACAGGTATGGTAATATTATGTTTTTTAAACTTATTTTGGAATGAAATTAAAAAAATTAGAGAACACTTTAAATTATTTATTACAACACTGTCATTATCAATATTTTCTATTTTACTCAACTACCAAATAACATCACGGTGGTTATTTATACCACCTGTAAACCCTGTAATAGAAACAAAAGACAAGTGGAATAATGTAGCCCCCTTAGATTTTTTTATTAATTTAGATATAAAAAATGTTTTACTTAATCCCTATAAACACTTGCACGCTGATAGCTTAATTTCGATTACATTATTA
>MDTA01131167.1_pt1 | contig 18747 bp, 21 predicted proteins | sample 811151 | NCBI WGS metagenome assembly MDTA01 (sample SAMN05326648, study PRJNA326480) | marine metagenome | isolation source: seawater | place: Indian Ocean: South | collected 2010
CGAGAAGCGTACTTCTCTTCTAACCCGATCCTCGAGTGCTCCGTAATGATGTACTTACAAAAAAAAAAGAAAAAGGTGGTGCCCCTTTTTTTTATTACTTTATATGTATATTTTACTCTCCATACATGATTTTTTTATTGCGTCATTAAACATTGTCGATAAAGGTTCATAAGTTTCATACGAATGATAATTTAATAAACATATACGGGATTTCATACATATATCACAATTGCATACTGGATGCTTCACCTTGCGGGGTTCTTTATCTACAATAATTTCTTCTTCCATATCTTCAGCCATATCATCGTCTTCTTCTTCTTCACTCTCACCATTTAGGATTTCATCTGCTTTTTCCATATACTCATTAACCTCATCTTGACTCATAGGTGTCATTAACCGATATACTAATCCTGTAATTACTGAATCGGCGCTTAATTCTTTTTCTCCAGAATGTTCGGATACTACCTTAGATACCTCCATAGCTGAATCCATTTGAGCAATAAATATCTGCATTATTTGTCCTATATCCGGATTACTTGTATCTTCCATATTATAAAGTATTTATGTATTTATATATTTATATATTTTATATAATTCTAACTTATTTACTATTCCTTATTTTTATTAAATATTTTATATTCTATTAACTGCTCCTCTCTTAATTTATAATTATTTATTTCATCATTCAACGTTTGAATGGTCTTCTCTAATTCTTTGATTCTTTTTTTTTCGTTAATTAATTGTTCTTTTAAATTATTGTTTTCAGCCTCTAACTCAGAATTCTCATATTTTTCCATTTCTATTTTAAAATATTATTTTTTTAAATATCATATAATATTAAATATTTACTATAATATATATGAGAACTAAAAAAAGGACTTATAGATTATCTGGAGGTAGGCGCAATTTAACACAAAAAGCAGGGGGAAGAAAACATAGAAAAAAAAATCCAAAAGGTAAAAAAAACAAAAAGAAAAATTCAAAAAAAAGACCACAAAAACAATCTAAAGTTACTCTCGATGATTATGATGCTCTACAAGAAGTCATGTTAAAAAGAAGTGAAGCACTACCAAAACCATTAGAGAAAGTAAACATTTTTAATAATAATGCAATAACACAAAAAGTTATTGGAAAATATATGTATGGTCCCGGTTATCAAACAGACGAAGAACTTGAGGATGAAGAAGAAGAATTACTCCATAAATTAAATCAATTCAAAACAGAATATAAAGAATTAAATAAACCTTATGATGATTATCTATTTAAATGGGGTGAAAAATATAGTCGTCCAGGTGAACTAGATACACAACAAGACCAGATAAAAAAAACCCTACAATTTAAAAATAAAAATATAAAAGCTTTAACAGATATCCAAAATAAAAAGAAACAACAACAACACTTATTAACTAAAAGAGGTCTATATAAAGATGATGGTATTATGGATGATGATATTATGGAGGATGATAATATACGACTATTTAATGAAGCTTCGAATTATCTAAAAAATCCAAGTGATTATGAAAGAAAACTTTCAGATCTATATGATCTAGATCTTGGAATGGATGATAATTATTGGACAAGATTAGCTAAACATCATCAAGAATTACCTCCCAAATTATATCCTATAACAGAAGAAGATAATGAATCGGTTTATGGAAAAGAAGAGGACTTACGTTATTATCACCCCCAAAAAACAGTAAACGAAATGACGTCTCATTATAAGACCCATAAAGAAATATTACCACAAATAAAAGAAAATATGAAATATTATGAAGATAAACTAGATACATTTTATAAAAAAGAACAATTATATAGTATTCCAGACTTAAATATATCTTTATGTAATAAAATTAAACACTTGACTCTTACAGATCCAAAATTATATCAAGATCCACAATTTAAAGATAAATATATTACCCCATGTAGCGATAATAAATTACTAACAGAAGTTTATATTAATACATTCTATACAACACCCGATCCTTTAAAAAATTACTTCCTTGAAGGGAGTGTTAGAAAAGAAATTATGAGAGGTGATGGAGAGATTATATTACTCCCTCATTCAATAACAGATATTCTCGATAATGTCCCAAATAAATATTTACCAGAATGGGCTAAAATTGATGTCTTTCATTTCATCATTGATGTATTAGAATTACCAGAGGACCTTCAACTATTATCAAGACATTTTAGCGAAAATAAGAATTTAGAAGACTTCTTAGATAAACTAGAAGATCATCTGACAAAAGTAGTCTATATTGATGTTGATGGGATTGAATTAGGCTTCAATTATTCGTTGTCTAATTTAGAATCAATCGGTTGGACAAAAGATAAAATTAAAGAAAAACAGGAACAGTACCGCTTTGTAAAACTGACGGAAGAGCAAATAAACTCCGGTGTTGCAAGTTGGTTAACAATGAATCCTGAAATGTCAGATGAAGAAGTATCAAGGATAAATAAAACATTACATCCTCCGGATTTTGATATTGAAAAAACAAAAAGATATTTAATACTATTACTCATGGGGTTAGTTCAGAATGAGTCATTTAAACAAGCTAACCATAGCAATTTAAGTAAATTAGTTAATAGTATGGAAAATATAGTAGAAGCAGAGTTAGGGATAGAAACTCCATGGTTATTCCCTCATGTGTTACATATTGATCTTGATGATTTAAGTTATCAACAGATACTAGAAGAAGTATTGGATTATAATCCACCATTAAAAAATGAAAAAGCTATAGACTTATACATTAGAAAAAAAATGTCTTTTAGATTATATAAAGATTATTATGATTTATATCAATATTTTAATAATAAACTATACCCTGATGGAATGCCAGATTCATCGGACGAATTTATAGATGGTATTTTCTCATGATAAACACTTACTTAAATAAAAAATTGGTAACTGACAAAATACTAATGCTTTACGTACTCCACTATATATATATACCCCCTCTGTACGACTCTCTAATTCATTTTCTTCCACACAACTATTATAATTATTAAGCAATAATGTATTGTTATTATAATATTTAATATTCAATTGTTCACAATTATTAAGATAATAAGATAACCTTAATAGTAAATAAAATTGTATTAATAATACAATTAATAATAAGTAGGCTTTTAAACATAATCGATGATATCTAAGCTCATAAACTCGTATTACACGAGGATCAACCATCTGTGGTATGGTTTTAAATATCACTTTTGTTCTCTCGTTTTTATTATAAAATTCTTTAATTTCCCCTCGACATAATGGACATATATTTTTCTTTTTATCAATTAGCGTCTCTATACATCCATTACAAAAGGAATGATTACAATTAATAGTTGAGATAGATTCATCATTCATTTCATCCATGCAAATTGGACATGTTTCCATTATTTAATATTATATTAAATAAAAAAAATAAATAATAGATATATGGATAAACATTTTACTATTATTCTACTCTTATTTATAATTGTCCTTCTTTCACCCGATATGTGCCTACTAATAGAAAAGTTTGAAACAAAAAATGCCCTCGAAAAAACAAGAACACAACAATTAAACGCAAATAATCAACTTCTTCAAATATGTAGTAATTCTCCTAAAACCGGTTTTTATAGAGACGGTTACTGTAATACAGGAGAATATGATAAAGGGACCCATACTGTATGTGCTAAAATGACCAAAGAATTCCTTGAGTTTACAAAAAAACAAGGTAATGATCTATCAACTCCAAATAAAACAAATGATTTCCCAGGTCTAAAACCAGGTGATAATTGGTGTTTATGTGCCCTTCGCTGGGCAGAAGCCCATAACCATGATAAAAACTTAGTTCCTAAAATTAAAATGGACGCAACTAACATAAAAACCCTTTACTATATTGAGAAAGAAATACTTGATGAAAACAAATTAACAGAAAATTAAAGGTTACCTATTGTCTCAGTAAGGTTATTAGTCAAATTAATATTTTTCTTATATTCTCCCTCAATACTTTTAGCTTCATTACGAAGGTTTTGGAGTTTTTTTTCAATTTCTTGAATTTCCATATTTTTCTTATCAAGATTTATTTTAAGTGGTCTAATCTTATTCTTTGCCTTTGTTCTATATTTACTAAGGGTCCTTTTCTTATAGTTACTATAATTCATCTTTATCCCCGTATTCCCAATAGTAGAAGGTAAATAATGATCTCTACACCGACAGAGGTTTACAGTTGAATACCCATCTCTCCTGTTTTGTTCTACCCAAACCTTATAAATTATAGTGAAAAACTCATTCCTTCGTTCAAGAGGTTGATCTTTCATCCATACCTTTGTATTATCCCAAGGAATACCAGTATCAGACCAACTTGGAAAAGGACTATTAGTACCATATTTAGAAAAACAATTATGATAATATCTCTCATTATATCCTATAAATCCACTATGAAATGTCATAGGTTCGAGTACTGGTTTAAGGTCCCATGATTTTATCCGTTCATCTTCTTCTCCTTTCCAATTTTTCATGTGATATTCTGAAAATTCTCGAGGTTGTCCAGAAGCATCCTTCAGTTTACCAGATCTCCAACACCTAAACCACTTATGTCCAAAATGAACACTTGTATCAAGAATTTTTGGTTTTGTAGTAATCATATATAACTCTTTCCATATTTCATTGGTATTACAATTATTTTTCATTGCTTTATTAATCTGCGATAATCTCCCAATATCTTTTATATCCATATGTGGGAAGAAGAAATTGAAGAAAACATCGTAAGGTATATCATTGAGGCCGTACATCACAAAGTAAAGTTATTGTTGTATTCCTCCATATATTAGTCAAATTTTGATAATATTTATCCTCTCTAAAAAAAAATATATGTTTATAATAAAAATGAAAATTGGAAAAATGATTAGTGTTCTTCTTAGTTTAATTATCCCAAGTATATTATATGTCCACTATTATCCATGGCTTTATAATAAGATTAATAAGTTAACAGAAAGAGGACAAGACTTAGATGATCAAATGGATTTTGTCAATGTAATGTTAATGTTCCTCGTCACATGGATTCTAATTGCTCTATTTGTTTTTTTTATTATGACACCCCTAATTCTAAAGAAAAAATAAATATAAAATTATCTAATATGTTATCATTAAACTTTTTTTATTCCCCATAATACATAATACGTTTCAACCGTAGCTCTTCATTCTTCAATTGAAGTTCTGCCTTTCGAACTTCAAGTTTAGCTTTCTCAACATTTACTTTAGCCTCGTGTAAAATCATTTCCGTTGAATTACCTACCCTAAACATTATATCAGATTTATCAATACGACAAGTTTCATCATATCCGACATATGTTACATAATAACCATTATTATCATCAATATGTTCAACTCTTGCATGATAAAAGTTACCATCGTTCCATCGAGCCATAACAATAATATTCTCCTCAATTTCAGTTGTTTTAAGTCCATCAGATTTTACATAAGATGACTCCGCCTCAGGATTCATATACTTCAATAGATCCATAAATGATTCAACCCTCTTACGAATAAGTTGATCACTAATACTTTCAAGACTATATTCTTCCCAATATGACTTATCATAATTAATATCGCCAATAATATTCAATGGGTCTACAAATAGTTGAAGAGATCGAATGACAAGTCCTTTATCACCAGTAAATAGACCATAAACCTTATAATGGTCTATATCACTACCATTATCCAACCAGAGTCCATAACAATCAAAATCCAAAACCTTCCCATATTCCGGATATAGTCCCTTCAAATCAATAAATTTAGAATGAATTATCTTCTTTGGTGGTGGAGTATTGTAATATACTGTGCCATTAACAGTAATAGGTTTAGGATCACCGCCATATCCAAGACCAAAGAACTTCCACATATCCCTCTTATACCACCATCCAGTTTCAACATTAATCGGTAGAAGATAATGTAGTCTGAAATCTTTAGAATATAGTTTTCTAACATCATCAGTACTAAGTTGTCGTGAAGAAATACCATCTTTAAATCCAATCTCATTATCCATAAACCATGAAATCCATGTAAGCTTTGAATTAGTTGACCAAATACAATGTGTATTATTATTCTCCATTTTTTTCATAGCATCAATGACATCTACACTATATCCATAGGATTCAAAAATACTTTCATCGTAGTCTCCATCTTTGTCGGTCAAAGAATATTTCAGGTTTATGTCAAGATTATTATAATTTTCCTCCTCTTTGTTATCATCAAATTGATTTAAAAGATTCTTTACTACTGAAGAATCACCTGATTCACTTGATTCATTGTTGCCAACTTTACACCACTTTTCATTTGATTCGCTTTCAGACTCATCCCAAGTTACAGGCGGTCCAGTATTTTTAGGTGTCTCCATTTCGATTTGTTTTTATTGCTTAAAATCAATTAATTTTCAAATTTTGCTTACGGTTTTAGAAATAAAAAATCTTTAGGTCGTTGAACATTAATATTCCTTCGTAATGAATATAAAATTGGTTCATTATATATCTTCATAATAGTCTCAAATCTATTAAAACTAATACAACGTTTCATAGCTTTAATCATTATTAAGATTATCCTTTTATCCAAACTACTATTATCTAATTCAGTAGTAACTATAAATCCTTTATTCACCAATTCAAATAAATAACGTAAATCATAATATATTTTATCATTGTCAGTCATTATAGTTTTCATATTCATTATAGATTGTAGTCCCATTTGACTTATTTCATCAAATTCATATTTATACATATTCAATAAAGCATAAAACCGTTTATAATCATCATTAATATAATTATAAATTAAACTCTTATTACTATTATAAAAAATATTATATGTTATTTTATTTACATGACTAAATCTTATCATATCGATCAATGGTAATTTTCTAAAAATAATAAATAGAATATTATCATTAATATAAATATTAGATAATTCCATATCTATATATAAAAATATATCTTTATAATCTTTCTATTATACCCAATAATGCTTTTTCAATTATAATATCTCTCTTTTCAAGATATTTTATTCGTTCTTCAACACTTACGTTTTTAGTTTTTATTTGTTCAAGTTTAGTAATCTCTTTATCATCTATTTTTAAATGTCTCAACATCCGCAAGATATTACTTTCATTTTCTTTGTTTTTTTTCTCTAAACGTTCGATCCGTGTTTCTAATGTATCTTGAAAAAACTTTTCAATATCCATTAATCATATATATATATTAGAAAAATATATTCTTATATTCTTTTAAAAATTTGGAGGAAATGGAGAAGGATCTTTAGCATTCTGAAATTCTTGTGCTATCCATTGAACTAAATAATTATGACCCGAAGGACCATAAAAGTTATACCAGTCTTTCCAAGTATATCCTACATTTCCTTCTCCACCTACACCATGGGGAGGGACTTTTCTTACGTCTCCTAAATATTTGGATAATGCTGGTTCATTATCATAAACAACACCATTATAACAAATATAATCATATTCATCATTATAATTATAATTAGCTATGTTTTCACACCATACCTGATTAATACCATCCATTAATTTTTCCATTTTAGTTCCATCGTATCTCCCAGTTTCTTTATTAAAAGGTATAATATTAGCAATATGCTCATATAAATATTTACCTTTAACTCTCCGACAACTACCTTTGGTCCCCTTTGTAAGCATTCCATCATGAAGGACTTTCATAATGAATATCTCTTCTTCGTCATCATCTGCCTCAATTTCCATTAAACATTTTGATATAATTAAATCAATTCTCCCAGGATAATCACAAATGATATTATTCACTCCATACATAAATGCCCTCTGTAATATTATTTTCTGATATTCATTTAAATATGTCTTATCAGTCATATCAAACGCTAATTTAGATACTTTCATTGCCTCATTAATCCGATAAGCATTTATATCATGCTGCTGAATCATTCCTTTAAAATTTCTATCCTTCCCCAAACCACGACTTACAAATTTACCTCTAGTCATAGCATCTTTAAGTTCATTATATACAGGATCTTCGCTAGAACTATCCATTGATATATCATCCCCTTCGGCTAAACCTACACTACCAATATCATTACCATCCATATCCATATAATCCATTATACATATTACACATATTTAAAAACAAATTATTAATTAATAAAAAAATGGTTGAAGTATATGCTCGCAATATAAATAATCATGGTATAATACTAAATAGTGATCGTTTCTCATTGAGATGTCGTCAAAGGGCAAAAACAGCAGAGGGGTTTAAAACAGAATCATTAAGGTTCGTGAGTTATAAAGAAGCAGTCAAACTTTCTAATAAAGGTAGATTGTTTGGACCCTTTGATTTTTATACAATTTCAAAATTATAAAATTTGATTATAAAAATATCATTATTATTAATATTATTATTATTAAAATGTTAAAAGGTTATGAAAATAAAAAAATATATATACAATTATCGAAAAAATTTAATCTCTCATTTGATATATTAATCTATATTTATAATATGGTCCAACAATCATATCTTAAAGATGAAGATCTTAGAAGACTATTTTATAAAAATATTATGATATTTAATTTAATGGATTATAAAGAATGGCCTATGCTCTCTTTACCAGCAAGTCTTCTTGAAGATAAAATAGAAGAAAAAAATCCAAACGCATTTCGTTCATTTCCATCCCTTAAAGATGATATATTTAAACATAGATTACCAGATAATAAAGGACTGGAATGGGTTATAAAATCTTATCCAACTACTATATACAATCGTATGAAAACTTATATTAATATTATGGGTGAAGAAAATTATCTTTTTCAAAAAGAGTATGTTGAAGGTGGTTTTATAACTTATGAAGCAGATAATCATAGGAAATTAAAATATCTTAATAAAGAACCTTTCGATGAAATATTACTTGATTATAATAATTACTTAGATTGGAAAGATACTGGACATAATAATGCATGGACATTATATCTAGATCAATATGGTCAACCATCATTTATTTGACAAGATGGAATATGTCGATTGTATGCTATATTATTGGGAAAAGATTTACCACAAACAAAACAGTGTTTATTCGTAATTAATAAACTAGTATTTTCTTCATTATTATTTTTTTTAAAGATAGATATTATACATCCCATATTATAATATTGTAAAATATTATAAATGCCTTCAAAGAAACACCCTCAATCTAAACCTTATCATAATGAAGGTGCGATTGATTTTACAATTGAAGAATTTAGTCCCGAAGTTATCCGAGAAAATAAACCATTAATAATAAATAAAATTAAATCAGAAAGATTAATCTATACAAAACTATTAGATGATATCCTAAAAAGCTGTAAACATACAAAAGAAAAACTAGATATATATTATGATAACTTACAATGGTACCATTCAATCGTTCAAACATCCGTAATTATAGTTTCAACTGGTTCAACTTTTATTCAATCAATACTTAATAAAGAAGATTATAACGATGTTCTTTCAACTACTACTATATGTGTAACTACTTATTCGGGATTAATATTATCATTGGCTAAATTCTTCAAATTAGATGAAAAAAAAGAAAATGTCCATAATCTTAGAGAAAGATTTGCGGAATTACATAATAGAATTAATTATCACATTGATCTATTAAAACCATGGGAAAATGATAATTTTTATGATGATTTAAATAGTGAAAAAATTGAACGTTGGAAAAATATTATGATTGATATTGAAAAAGAATATTTAACTATTATTGATGTCAAAAAAATACTTTTTATGGAATTTGAAAAATTAATTGACTCCATCGTCCAGAAAAAATATACCTCAAAACATACAAAATCAGAAAATAAACAAAGAAAAAAAAATAAGAAAATTCCAGAAAATAATCCATCAGAGTTAAATCCTATACCATAATTTATTTTAATAGTATATATACTTCCATGTATTATATTAAAATAAAAGATAAAGATTTATACCTCAATATAAATACTAAAATAAATGATAAATTTTATTGTTTAAATGTCACATTATCTAAATTACCACATCTATGGCTATATAATCAGGATGATAAAATTATCACAAATTATCAAACAAAAGGAAAGATTATCCATAAATACCATGGATGGTTACCGGAAACTTCAAATATTATTTTACTTAATGATATTACATTTGATATTTATTTTAAACCTCTTATATGGGATTATAAAGATTTCATATTATCTACTATAATAAATAATGTAAAATATGTTTTGTGTGTAAATAATGATAATAATATAATTCTAAAAAAAGAAAATAATCTTCATTTTTCTCAAGAATGGGATTTTATCCCGTTTAAAAAATAATCATTTTAAATAATCATTATATTAATATATATATAAAATGATCATTTTAGATGGAAAATCAATATCACATCATTTAATAGAATCTTATAAAACTGATATTGATGTATTAAAAGGAAAAAATGTTATACCATGTCTATGCGTTATTCTTATCGGTGACAATCCAGAAAGTACTCTTTATGTTAAAATGAAAAAAAAAGAATGTGAAAAAATAGGAATTAAATTTAAACTCATCCAATATGATAATAAACTTTCTCAAGAATCTCTTCTCTATAACTTAAATTTATTTAATAATGATCCTTTAATTCATGGTATTCTCATTCAACTTCCTTTACCAAATCATATTTCGAACGGTGTATTAAATTTTATCGATCCTTATAAAGATGTAGACGGTTTAACTATGCATAGTTCAGGTGCTTTAATCCATAATGTTAAAACATTTATGCCATGTACTCCTCAGGGTTGTATAGATCTCTTAAAGGCTTATGATATTAATGTTAAAGGTCTAAATATTACTATCATTGGAACAAGTAATCTTGTGGGATTACCTTTATCTCATTTATTATTACAACGGGGAGGGACAATTACATTATGTAACATAAATACTAAAGATGTAAAATCACATACTATTAATGCCGATATGGTTATTAGTTGTTGTGGTGTCCCTAATATGGTAAAAGGGGATTGGATTAAAGAAGGATGTATTATCATCGATATAGGTATTAATAAAATTGAAGGATCAAAAAAAATAATAGGTGACGTCGATTTTGAAAGTGTAAAAGATAAAGTTAGTTATATAACACCTGTTCCTGGTGGAGTTGGACCAATGACAATAGCCATGTTAATAAAACAAACAATCCAATCAGCAGAATATTTCACCAATCATAAATATTAATTCTTTTTTTTCTTCTTCTTTTTATTGTGTTCATTGTATTTGTCCCAATTAAACTCACCATTTTTTTTCGCATCTTTATACCACTCAGTATACCATTTTAACTCTCTTTCACCCTGATCAAGCATTCCCTCACAATCAAAATTTCTCATTGATGGATTAAGTTTTTTATTTTTTTCAGCTTGATTACAAATTTTCATGTATTCTCTTTCAACAGCAGTCGGTTTTTTAGGATTCGGATCACCAAAATCAACTTTTTCAATGTATCCCTTTTTCTTTTTTGCTTTAACTAATTTATCATATGTTTGATCAGCTTTAGAACCATAATCTTTTGTAGTCATATTTCCCAATGATCCTAATTTTCCATATTGAGTTGTTATTTTATTACCTTGTTTAGTGATTCTCCAGAATTTTCTTGATGAACCTTTTTTAAATTCGAAATAAGCACTTGATCCCCGTTTAACTTTACTTTTTTTCCTTCGTGTTCTACGTCTCTTTTTTCGACTTCCCCCCGATTTTATTTTCTTACTTTTTTTTGTTTTTCTTCTCGACGAAGAAGAATCAATACTGCGTTTTGATACACCATATCCCAAATATTTTCTTATGTTATCAAAATTCCAAATATTATATCTATCATCCCCCTCATTCTGAAGAATTTTTAAGAATAAATCCTTTATACTTTTCATAATAATTCTTTTAGAATTACTATATAAATCATGTCTCATTCTACCCTCAGATAAATGTAGTTGATCTTCTAAAGACATTCCTACATAGTTACTTCTATCTTCTTCCCGTTTATCAATTTCAAATTCTCTATATATTCCTTGAGCAGCACGCACAGGGTCATTTGTATAATTCTCAAGGGAATATACTTTTACATCCATCATTATTGATAATAATATTTGCAAAAGAAATAAAAAATGTCCCAAACCCCCACCATATAAAGAATATACTCCTTTTCCAACACTCATCAAGTATCCTCTATATATACCTTCCAATTCTCTATAATACTCTGCCTGAGAATAAGCTATAGTATTTCTTTCCCCCAATATTTCATTATATATCATATTTTCTATATTATCACCCTCGGTAAAATTACTATACGAAAAGGCAACTATTACATTTCTTTCATTATATACTCCTATAAAAAATTTTAAAACATTTCCATCTATATTATTTAAGAAATGACTAAAATTATTCACAATAAATTTAGAAATATTATATAATTTAACATAATCAACCGTCTTTCGTTCCCTCAAAATAGTTTCACTCATATATTATAGAATATTATTTAAAAACTATTTAAAAATAAAAATAATTCTATATATTGTGGTTAATATATCACACTCCCATATAGTCTAGATGGTTAGGATAGCTGGTTTTCACCCAGCCGACCCGGGTTCGAGTCCCGGTGTGGGAATTTGCCGATATAGCAAAGCGGTTAATGCGTCGCACTTGTAATGCGAAGGTCCCCAGTTCGAGTCTGGGTATCGGCTCACTCAACATAGCTCAGTTGGCAGAGCATAGGACTGTAAATCCTTGTGTCGCCGGTTCGAGTCCGGCTGTTGAGATTATAGTTTCGTAATCGGGTTCAAATCCCGATGAAACCTTAAACTGATAGAGTGCTCTCTTAACATGCGACACCTCGTAACTCCATTATAATATCTTATGTTATTTCACACATTACAGGCAAATGGTCCGTTATATCTTTTAAGTCAAGTTTTATTACAGATACATCAAATTTATTATTCTTATAACCGATTGGTAAAATATAATCTAATATTTCATTTTCCCATGTAGGCTCGTTATTATTTTTTTCTACATTAATAATCTCATCCGCAGTGATATGATTTAAATCTCCAACCATGATGTAAGTGTCAAATGGAGATTTATAAACACTCTCTTGTAAGTGCTTTTCAGCAATAGTTAAATTATTTGAATGAATATGGGCATTCGAAAAATTATAATCACCAATTTTAAAATATATAACTGTTTTTCTAGCCATTATATCAGGACAAACATTATCATGAAATTCTATCTCTTTTATAAAATTAATGTTATATCTTGATAATACCAATAAACCACTATCTTCACCAACTATATTTTTCTTAATTGTTTTTCCCATTAAATAATAAGGATATTTATACTTTAATTTTTCAATTATCGCATCTTTTACATGATCCTCAAATACCTCCTGTAAACATACCACATCACAATTAAAGTTGTCAATATTTTTGATTATATTTCTAACTTTTAAAGGTGTTGTAAAATAAAACATACTTTGAATATTCCACGTTAAAATACTATCAGGACTATATTCACTTATTTTAAATTGATTACAATTTGTTTGTTCAACCTTCTTTTGACAACATATTCTTTTAATTCTGAATATTAAAGTTATTATATTAATAATACGATTGAACAAATTATACATTTTAATATAATTATAAATATTATTATCTTTAACTCAATTCATTTACTTTTATATTTTTAATTTTATTTCTATCGCTTTCACTTAATTTTAACTCTTCTGAACAATACTTACGCCATTCTTTTTTCCTCCCATTTTTAGAAGAATCCTTCCATTCTTTTACTCTTTTAATTAAATTTTGTCTATATAATTTATCATCTAATAAACTAGGATCAACGTTTATATTATTCTCTTGGATTTCTCTATATAAATTATTTAATTGTTTATCATTTTCAGATATCTTCCCTTCATATAATTTAATATCTTTCTGATTTTCCTTTAGTTTTTTATTGTAATAAATTTTATTTTCATTTAATTCACTTAAATAATTATTATATATATTCATATTTGATACATCTTTACTCATCTTTTCAGTCTTTTTTTCATTATGAATGTAATATAATTTTTCTATAATTGATTCCATCTCTAATCTTTTTTGAGGTTTTGTTAAATTATCATTTAAACCATAGTATACAATCTTACTATCGTCTAAATAATGCGGTATAATTGCTTTACATACATTTGGTATTTGAGGTGTTCGATAAGAAAAAAATAAAGCACAATCAATTTTATTTTCTCGAAAATCCTTTTCATAACATTTCTTAAATTCATCAATGTCACTCTTTTTGATTACATCCTTATTTTTAACTTCAATCATTATTACAACCCCATTACTAAATTTTATTATACGATCTCCAGATCCACCAGTATCGCTTGTATCGCTAATTATGGCTTTAGTGTCATATGTTAAACCATCATTAATAATTTCATCAAATATTTTTTCTACATAATCCCCTTGTTCAGTTGGATTATTAAATTCTTTTTTATCACAAATTTTATTTTCAATTAGACTTGTTAATCTATCTTTTTCTTTAAACATTTCAAGCTCATTAATAAGATTTTCTTTCTCTAAATTACTAATTTTCTCTACATTCACCAATGCTTCCTTTATATATTTTTCTTTATTAAGTTCTAATTCATTTATTCTCCCTCTCAATCCATTATTTATCATCTCATTATTTTGAATTATATTATTTATTTTTCCTTCATATTCAGCCCGTATTTGATCAATATAATCATGTTCACTATTATTACTATATCTTTTTAGTATTTCACCGTCGTCTAATCGGTCCCATTCCAACTTCATAAATAAACATGATCCTAAATTAATTATTATTTCTTTTATGGTATCATTTGAATTTTTATAAATCGTATTCATTTATATATAATATGTATATTGTATAATCTTTAATATTTTATATTTGTATATATTAAATGAAACACAATTTTAAAAAAATTAGTGGTGGGGATTTGAATAATAATAATAATCAAGATTTAGAAGGTGGTTTTTCATTAACTAGATTATTCACGGGTAATTTATATAATAATGATTATGTCGCGGATTTTGAAACTCAAGAAGCTTGGGATGACTGGTTTGAGAAAATAAAAAAAAGACATATTAACCTTTTCGTATTTACAAAAAACGATCCAAAATATAAACCGGATAAATCTTTAGAAGATGATGGTATAGATCCTTATTCAAATTTCTTAATGCCTTCTCTATTAGAAGAATATAATTTTTCAAATATAATTAGTATTCTTAAAGATTATTATAATTTTGAAAATGGAAACTGGAATACATATAAAGGTGAAAATATAGGCAGACAATTTAAAGAAGATAATATAAAACCAAAAGGAGATCGATGGTTAACATCCGGAAGAGTACAAAAAGTTATTCAATCCCTTATTGATTTTTTAAATAAACAAATTAAAGATGGAAAAGGGGATAAAGATGAATATGAAGGGGGTATAAGGATGATTAAACAAGCATTAGAAGAATCACCATTTAAAACATTTAAGACAAAAATGAGATTGGAAAAAACTCAAGAACAACAAATTAAGAAAGCAGACGAAAAAATAAAAGAAAGGGAAGAAAAAGAAAAGAAAGAACAAAGGAAAAAAGAAATAGCAGATATGAAAGCACAATCTAAAGGACTACAGAAAACTAATAATGAAATTCTTGAAGAAGTTAAAAAAATAAGGAATGAAATTAACCGATTAACTATCGCCCTCCAACAAACAAATGCTAAAATTTCATCAGATAATAAACAACCTCCAGAACTTAAACGTAAAGATCTAAGGTCAGAAAATAAAACAAAAGCAGATAAAATAAGGGCAGAAATAGATGACCTTGTTAAGCAAGAAGCCGCCATAATTAAATCTTTATTTGATACTAATATTTCTCGTGCGAAAACAACTTTTAGAGAGTATTTATAAAAATAATTATATATGCTTTATTATATGAATACTCGCATACGGTCATCCCGAAAAAACAGGAAACAACCTAATAATAGAAATAGAGTTAGAACTAAGACAAACCCCAATAGAAGGATAATTGAAAAACAAAGAAGAAAAAGAACTAATAATAAAGGAAGGAAAACAAATAGAAGAAGGACTAATAATAGAAGAAGGACTAATAATAGAAAAAGGACTAATAATAGAAGAAGGAGAACAAATAATAGAAGAAGGGTTAATGATGATGATTCTCAAGAAGGGGGAATGGATTATTTTCGGAAAAAGGAATCGGACGTTGAAAAAAGAGCAAGGGCTCAAGTTGATATAAATAGAGAAAGAGAACAACAATTATCAGACAAACAAGAAGAAGAAAGAAGGATTTCAGATGAACAACAAGCCCAAAGACAAAATGAATATTTAGAAAATAAAAATAAAGAATTATCTGCCAGAAAAGCTCTTGATAGAGCTAAATTAGGAATAACGGATAGTGCCGATGCTGCAGGATTAATGGCACTAACTGGAGCAGACCTTAATTACTCCGCATCAGGTCTAGCAAAATTATTAAAACAAACATCGGAATTAAAAGGTGATTCTTCTCCAGAAAAAATTAAAGAAGTTAGAAATAGTAAAGGTTTCTTTGGAAAGATTTTCCAGAAACTTGGAGATAGAAGTAAGCGCAAAAATATAACAAAAAAAGCAGAATGTAAGACCGAAAAATGTAAAGTTTTTGCTAAAAAAATTATAGATAGTGGTTATTATCAAATTTTTGAATCCGCACACGCCCCAAGGGGAGAACAAGAATTACTAGCAGCGGCATTATTTATAGGCGAACCAGATGACGATCCTGAACGTTTGGCAACGCATCAACTTTTCATGAGATATTATCAAGAAATAGTCTCTTTTGGTGATTCTCCAGAAAATAAAGATAAAAATTGGACTTTCATTGAAGCTTATAAAGCATTACGTGAGTCTATTAGAGTTAAACGTGAAGAAGCAAGGGCCAGATATATGGATAAAACAGAAGAGGAATTAGTAGCCATGTGTGTAGATAAAAAAATTTCAGAACCATCTATTCGAGAATTCCTCAAAGAAAGGATGGCGGCATTAAACTCTCAAAAAGGTGGTGCTGAAGAAGGTACATCAGAAACCAAAGATATATCTACAGAAAAAGGATTTTTATTAGAGTATGTCCTTGATTTGGAATATCCTCTCCCGGATTTAACTGACGACTACTTAAAAAAATTTGAGGAATTAAGGTTAAAAACACATACTAATGTAGAAGCATTAGAAGAAAATATTGCCACGTTTAGAGAACAAGCGTCCGGTATTAAACAAGAATTCTATGAAACAAAACAAGAATTTTTAGACAGGGAAAGGAAACAACGCGAAGATACACAAAAAAGGAGGCTGAAAATGGAAGACGAGAAACGTGAATTAGATAAACTTATGCTTAAACGAGCTATGGAAAAAGAAGATCGTCAAGAAGTTCAAATGAATCGTATGGAACTAATGAAGATGGCTAAAGGTAAAAAGAAATTATTCGGAAGAAGTGAAGAAGGTCTAAGTGCCGAACAATTACACGAAATAATGAATTCTGAATCAATGAGAGTAACAGAAACATTAAAAGCAGATATAACTGAAATAAGTAATTCAGTTGATAAAGGATTAGAAAGAATGGAGATGGAGGTATATACACCCCTTAAAGAATCTGTTGATAATCTAAGCAATGAAGCAAAAGAACGTCTTAAACAAGAATCAGAAGCGAACCGTACTAGATTCTCTGAATTAGAAACAACTATTACTAGTTTAAGGTCAGAAATTAATGAAATTAAAGCCAAAGAAGAAAGGTTAGAAGAAATACAAAAAAGTATGAGAGGCGAAGGTACACCCGTTACTAGTGATGGACAGGAAAACATAGATGATATATCTGATGAGAAAGATGCCCCTGTTGTGGTAGACACCCCTTCTCCTACCCCTTCTCTAGATATTCCTGATGTTGATGCTACTGAAGCCGATGCTGCCCCAGGTGAGGGCAAAGCGGCTGAAACGGATGCTACTGAAGCTGATGCTAATGAAACGGATGCTACTGTGGACGCCCCGGTTGATACTGCTACTGAGGCTGAAGCGGATGCTACTGTGGACGCCCCGGTTGATACTGCTACTGAGGCTGAAGCGGATGCTACTGTGGAGGCCCCGGTTGATACTGCTACTGAGGTTGAAGCGGATGCTACTGAGGCTGAAGCTGATGCTCAGGCTGATACTGCTACCGTGGATGCCCCGACTGATACTGCTACTGAGGTTGAAGCGGATGCTACTGAGGCTGAAGCTGATGCTCAGGCTGATACTGCTACCGTGGATGCCCCGACTGATACTGCTACTGTGGAGGCTGAAACTGATGTTCCGGCTGATGGTGAAGCGGATGAACCTGCTGCTGCTCCTGCTCCTGCTGCTGATGGCGATGGTGCTGATACTGCTGCTGCTGATGAGTCTGCTGCCGCGGATGCTGCTGCTGCTGCTTTTGCTGATGGTGCTGCTGCTGATACTAAGGAAGCGCCCCGCCGTCCGTCTAAGAAAGCGAAACCCCCGCCTCCGAGATAGACACCGTATTAGACGATTCTACCTACAACTAGATAATCGGTAGATGCCTAAAGAAGGACGATGGATATGAAGTAGATTCGTTATTAAATACAAACATACAAGAATCACCATATTAATTCTTTTATTATTAGATCATAATATTCAAAATATTTTTTTTCATC
>MDTA01155858.1_pt1 | contig 18746 bp, 20 predicted proteins | sample 811151 | NCBI WGS metagenome assembly MDTA01 (sample SAMN05326648, study PRJNA326480) | marine metagenome | isolation source: seawater | place: Indian Ocean: South | collected 2010
AAATAAAGATATTGTGACTGCAGATCACATGAGAAGCATGAAAGACAGAGCAATATTATGTAATATTGGTCACTTTGATAACGAAATTCAAGTAGAAGCATTAAAAAATTATAAATGGGATGAAATCAAGCCTCAAGTTCACGAAATAGAATTACCTAGCAAAAAAAGAATTATCTTATTAGCAGAGGGAAGATTAGTTAATCTTGGTTGTGCTACTGGTCATCCTAGTTTTGTAATGAGTGCATCATTTACCAACCAAGTAATTGCTCAAATTGAGTTATGGAACAATTCAAAAAAATATGAAAAAAAAGTTTATGTTTTGCCAAAACATTTAGACGAAAAAGTTGCTATGCTACATCTAGAAAAAGTTGGAGCAAAATTAACCAAAATGTCAAAGGACCAAGCAGATTATATTAGCGTTAAACAATCAGGACCATTTAAACCAGATACTTATCGCTACTAATCAGTAGCTAATGATTATAAAATCTTTAGAACATCTCAAATTAATTTCTATTAAAATTGCAAACAATATATCTAAAAAGGATTGTATTTTTTTAAAAGGCGAAATTGGCGTTGGCAAAACAACTTTCACAAGAAATTTTATAAACTATCTCCAAAAAAGAGAAGTGATTGATAAAACGGAAGTTTTGAGCCCTACTTTTAATCTTTTATATGAATATGATATTAAAAATTTAAAGGTAAAGCATTACGATCTTTATAGAATTAAAGATAGTAAAGAATTAGATCAGCTTGGTATTTTTGAGGATGATTATGACACCATTAAAATAATTGAATGGCCTGAATTAATTACGAAAGATATAAAAAATAGACTAGAACTTCAATTTATTTATTCTAAAAATGAAAACGAGAGAATATTAAAAATTAAAGGTTACGGAAAATGGGAAAAAATACATATTAATGAATTTTAGATTAAAAAAAATTGCTGGTGACGCTTCTTTTAGAGAATTTTATCGAGTAAAAAAAAATAATAAAAGTTCGATAATAGTACTGGCAAAAAAAGATCAATTTAAAAATTTAATTGTTTATTCTCTTGTGAATAATATTTTGAATATAAACAAAGTTTCATCGCCAAAACTTATAAAAAGTTATTATAAGGATAATATGATTGAGATAACAGATCTTGGCGAAAAGTCTTTTTATGACTATATCAAAAAAAAGAGAAATAAGAAAAAAGACTATAAAAAATTAATTGAACTAATTTTAAAATTACAAAAGATTAAACTAAGGAAAACCTATTTCTTTCTAGGAAAAAAAATTAAGTTTTCAAAATATTCAATTAACAATTTACATAAAGAATCTGACTTATTTTTTGATTGGTATTTAAAGTTTCTTTTAAAGAAAAAAAAACTCAATAAAATAAAAAAGAAATTAAGACATGAGCTTAATATTATTTATAAAAAACTTCATTTCAAAAATAATTTTTTTACTCATCGAGATTTTCATGCCTCAAATATTATGATTAATAAAAAAAAATTAAGTATTATAGATAGTCAAGATGCTATTATTGGTAATCCATTATATGATGTTGTCTCATTAATTGATGATGTCAGAATCAAAATTCCAATGATTATTCAAGATAGTTTGTTCAAATATTATGTTCAAAAATCAAAATTTAAAAACAAAGATCAAATTTATTTAAAAAATGATTATGATATTCTTTCAGTGCAAAGAAATCTAAAAATACTTGGAATTTTTGTACGTCTCCATATAAGAGATAAAAAATCAAACTATTTAAAATATTTACCTTACACATGGGAATTAATAGAAAGAAGGATGAAAAATCCTGTTTTTAAAAAATTAAATAACTTAATGAAAAAAAATTTGCCTTTAAAAAAATTTAAAAAGATTAAAAAAATATGAAAATAAAATATGCAATGATTTTATCAGCTGGATTAGGAAAAAGAATGCAACCAATTACTTTGAAAACACCAAAGCCTTTAATTGAAGTAGAAGGTAAGAATTTGCTAGAGAGAACTATAAACTTATTGATAAGTTACGGAATTGAAGAAATTGTTATAAATGTTCACCATTTGGCAAATCAAATAATAAATTTTATAAATAATAAAAAATACTCAATCAAAATTACAATTTCAGATGAAAAGGATTTACTACTCGGTACAGGCGGTGGTATTTATCAAGGAACAAAAATATTTAAAAAAAAACCTTTTATAGTTATTAATCCAGATACTTTATGGAACAAAAATTATTCTACCGAATTAAATGATTTAGAGAAACTTTATTTTAAAACAAAAAAATCTTGTTTGTTACTTGTTGATAAAGAATTAAGTTTTGATAATTCTTTCAAGGGTGATTTTAATTTAATTGAAAACATTGTTTCTAGAAATACAACAAACAAATTTATTTTTACTGGACTTCAAATTCTAGATAGATCTGTTTTTGAGTTAACTAAAGAAAAAATATTTTCTATGAATGATATTTGGGATAGCTTAATAAAAAATAAAACTCTGTTAGGTATTCAAAGTAAACAAAAATTTTATCATCTGAACACTAGAGAGATGTATGAAAAGTTATCGAATTTTAAAATTATTGATTAATAAAAAGAGTTTTAGCTCTTGACCTATCAAGATAGTAGAACTTCTGGATTTTTTGATCATTGTCAAACTCAATAACCAAAGGATTTCCAGTTGGTATTTCTAAATCATTTATTTTTTGATCTGAAATTTTAAATAAATATTTACATAAAGCTCTTAAAGAATTACCGTGAGCAGATATTAAAATATTTTTTTTGTCTTTTATGTGTTTTTTTATTTCTTTTTCATAAAAGGGAATTACTCTTTCGTATGTATTCTTTAAAGACTCGGTAAAAGGTATCATGCCTATAGGAATATTTTCATTTAAAGGGCTAAACAAAGACAGGTTTTTGTCATTTTTATCAATTGGAGGCGGTGGTGTATCCCAAGATCTTCTATATAATTTAAATTGTTCTTCTCCAATTTTTTTTTTTGTTTCTTCCTTATTTAATCCAGTTAAAGATCCATAGTGCCTTTCATTAATTTGCCAGCAAGTGTTAAATTTAAGCTCTAAATTATTTACTTTAAGTATGGTCGTGAGAGTTTTTATAGCCCTTTTTAAAAAAGATGTATAAGAGATGTCTATATTTATTTTAAGGTCTTTAATTAATTCTCCGGATTTTTGAGCTTCAAAAACTCCTTTTTCAGACAAATCCACGTCAACCCATCCTGTGAATCTATTTTGTGCATTCCATAAACTTTGGCCATGTCTTGTAAGGATTAATTTACTCATAATAGATAAATATCAGATATTGTGTACTATATTAAATTTATAATGAAAAATAATGTCTTAAAATGGATTAAATATCTTTATTATTTGTCATTAATAGTATTATTAATTTTATACTTGTTTCCAGGAAGTATTATTGGTTATTTGCTATTTGGAGAACTTGGAAAGCAACCAGACCTTTTCCCGAATCCGATAGGAACATCTATTAATCATACTATAGCTTTTTTGTATTTATCAACACTAGGTTTAATGAGTCACCATAGAAGCAAAAAATTTTATCAAATGCTAATTTTTTTTATAACCTTGTCTATTATATTAGAGCTATCACATTATTTTATACCAAACAGATCTTTTGAAATATTAGATCTTTTTGGAAATTTGTTTGGAACTTTTTTAGCTATTATAATAATTGTATTTTATAAAAAATATAAAAAATTTAATTAAAATGATTTATAATCATTAGGTGATTCGTAAAAAAAAATTTTTATTATTTATTTTTTTACTCTTTGTATCATCGTGTTCATCTATTCCAAAAAATACTCAGAATAGTTGTGCAATTTTTGAAGAAAGATATCTATGGTATAAACATTCTAAAGCTTCATATGAGAAATGGGGTGCACCTATTCATTTACAACTCGCTTTTATTAAAAAAGAAAGTGATTTTAATTGGTTGGCAAAACCACCTAGAAGAAAATTATTTAAAGTTATTCCTTTTAAAAGACCATCTAGTTCTTTCGGATATTCTCAAGCTGTTACAGGTACTTGGGAGCAATATAAACGAGAAACAGATAATCCATTAGCAACTAGAGCTAGATTTAAAGACTCTGTTGATTTTATCGGTTGGTATATAAATAAAACTTCAAAGTTACTTAAAATCTCAAAGAAAGATGCTTATAGACAATACTTGGCTTATTATAAAGGATGGGGAGACTATAAGAATTACTCAAAAGATAAAAAAGCAATTATTTATGCAAGATCTGTAAAAGATTTAGCATCAAAGTATAGGAAACAACTCACTGTTTGCAAAAAAAATTTAGATAAAAACAAATATATTATTTTTTAAGTTGTTTATTTAGCTCAATTTCAACTGCGTCTATTCTTTTAGTGTTCTTTCCAATAATTGTATAAATTGTGGGAATCACGTAAAGAGTAAAAAAAGTAGAAAATATCATTCCGGCAAATATTGTAATTCCTACTGAAAGTCTACTAGCAGCTCCAGGTCCAAAACTTATAATTAATGGTAATACACCGATAATAGTGGACAAACTTGTCATTAAGATAGGTCTAAATCTAATAGCTGCAGCTTCAAATACAGCAATCTCTAAATTTTTCCCTTCCTTCCTTAATTGATTCGCAAACTCTACAATTAAAATGCCGTTTTTGGCTGACAATCCAATTAAAATAATTAAAGCTATTTGACTATAAATATTTAAAGAAGATCCAACAACAAGTATACCTAACAAACCTCCAAGAATAGCCATGGGTACGGTCAGCATTATTGTAAGTGGATGTCTCCAACTTTCAAATTGAGCACACATCGCAAGATATGCAGTAACTAAAGCTAAAGCAAAAATAATATATAATTCATTATTGGTTTTTTTGTATTCTTCGCTTTCACCTTTGTAGGCAATTTTTGCTTTAGGAGTATTTTCCTCTACAACTTTTACCAAAAATTTAAGTGCTTCATCTAATGAATAATCCCCTACTAATCTTGCAGATATTGTTACCGCTTTTTGTCTGTTGTATCTTGCTAAGAAAGGAGACTGACCTTCTTCATTATATTCAACTAAGTTTGAAATTGAAACTAGCTTATTATTATTTTTAGATCTTACAAAAACCTTACTTATGCTATCAGGTTCTTGTCTATCTTTTATATCTCCTTGAAGGATAATTGAATATTCTTTACCATCTTGAGTAAAATTGGTTACTTTTTTTGAACCAAAAATTGTTTCTATTGTTCTTCCTATATCTTCAGTAGACACTCCTAAATCAGTAGCTTTTTTTTGGTTAATTTGAACGTTGAGTTGAGGTTTATTCAAATCAAAGTCATCCTGAATTGAAGTTAATCCTGGATTTTTTCTAGCTTCATCTTTAATAATTTTTTTCCACTTTATCAACTGATCATAAGTATTTCCCAAAACAACAAATTGTACTGGACTTTCAACTCCTCCAGTTCTTATTCCTTGAGGCATAATTGGAAAAGCAATTACACCTGGCACTCTACCTATTTTACTAAAAGACTCCCTCATAATTTTTACTCCATGTCGATCTCTTTTTGACCAAGGCTCCAAAAGAACAATTATGAAACCACTATTCACTTGCTTAGATGATTTTCCGAATCCTGGCACTCTCATTATTAACTTTCTATATTCTCCTTTCCCCACTTCTGGTAATAACAATTCCTCTATTTGCTCAGCTTTTGTTTTTGTAAAATTAAAACCTGATCCTTGTGGAGCTTTGACAATCACAAAGAATGCCCCTCTATCTTCTGGGGCTATTAATTCTTTAGGAGCAAACTTGAATAGAAAAATAGTTAATCCTAGGGTAACAACTAAAAAAATAGTAATTATTTTTCTTTTTTTAATCCAACTTAGAAGAGAAATCTTGTAAATTTGTGTTAAATTTTTAAGCATATTATCAAATTTAATTACAATTTTAGATTTATGCATATTTTTTTTAAGAAATTTACTTCCAAGCATTGGACTTAAAGAAAGAGCAACGAAGCTAGAAATTATAACCGCAGAAGCAAGCGTAATCGCAGTTTGTGTAAACAAAACACCTGTAATCCCTTTTATAAAAATTAAAGGAGTAAATACTGCAACTAAAACTACAGTTGTTGCTATTATTGCAAAAGATACTTGTTTTGCTCCCTTATAAGCGGCTACTAAGGGTGTGTCTCCCAATTCTATTCGTCTTACAATATTTTCTAACATGACTATTGCGTCATCTACTACGATACCAATAGCTAAAACTAAAGCCATCAAAGTAAAAAGATTTATTGAAAAATTAAATATGTATATGGATAAAAAAGTTGAAATTAAGGATACAGGAAGAGCTATAATTGGAACAATAAGTGCTCTAATGTTTCCTAGGAAAAGATAGATAATTATCGTTACTAAAATTAAGGCAATTATTAAAGTTTTATATACTTCCTTAATAGCTGCTTTAATATAATTACTTCTATCAAAAGAAACTTCAAGCGTAGTGTCAGGTGGCAATGAAGGCTTTATCTCTTTTATTTTTTCTTTTACACCGTTTGCTACAGAAATAGTATTTGCATCTGATTGTTGGTAAATACCAATTCCTACTACCTGTTTTCCATTTCCTTTAAATATTGTTCTTATGGACTCAGCACCAATCTCAACACGAGAAACATCCTCTAAAGTGATTATTGATCCATCTTTAGCTCTTTTCAGAGGTAGTTTTTTATAATTTTCTAAATTTTTATAAGCTTTGTCTAATTTAATTGTAAGATCAATATCTTTAGATTCTATTCGCCCGGCAGGAAATTCTACGTTCTCTTCTTTAAGAATCTTTTCTACTTCCTGAGTAGTAAGATCTCTAGCTGCCAGAGCTATTGGGTCTAACCAAACTCGAAGCGAAAGTTCTCTTTCACCTCCTAATCTTACTCTTCCAACCCCATCTACAGTAGAAAATATATCAGTCAAATATCTGTCGGCATAATCAGTGAGCTCTAAATCAGACATAGTGTCTGAATTAAAGGAAAGCCACATAGTCGTTCTCATTCCTGCGCTTTGTTTAAAAATTTCAGGCTGTTCAGCACCTTCTGGCAAATTATCTACTACCCTTGATACAGAACTTCTTACATCATTTGCAACATCATCAAGATCTAAATTTGTCTCAAAGGTTAACGTAATTCTTGAACTTTCATCTTCACTAAATGAGTCAATTGTTTCAAGTCCCGGGGTTCCACCTACAAAATCTTCTATCTTTTGAGTTATTTGTGTGTCAACTATTTCTGCAGAAGCACCCCTATAATCTGTCTGAATAGTTACTACAGGTGGCTGAACATCGGGTAGTTCGTCTGTTGGTATTTCCTGAAAAGTTACAAGACCAAAAATAACAAGCACTAGACTCATAACCGAAGCTACTACGGGTCTTTTAATTGATAAATCAGTTAAAAACATTTTTTATTAAGGATTAATAATTTTTACTTTTACTTTGTTTCTAGCTTTGGAAACGCCTTCGCTAATCACAAACTCACCTTCTTTAAGGCCTGCTAAGATTGAAACTTTACCAAAATTTCTTTTACCGATTTTAATATCTTTTTTTTCTGCAATACCTTCATTGACAGTGTAAACAAATGCAGTATTACCTTGAATTGTAACGGCGCTTTCTGGCACTCCTATCTCATTTGTTTCGTTATAGATTATTTTTACTGTCATTAGTTGACCAGGAATAATTTTAAACTTTGAGTTATCTACCACAATTCTTGCTAAAATTGATCTTGTAGATGGATCTATTCTTGAGCTTATTGAGTCTACTTTTCCTTTAAAAGATTCGTTAAAAGCTGAACTAGTGATTTGAGCCTTTAATCCAGGCTTTAAAATTCCAACATAATTTTCAGGTACCTTAATGTCAATTACGATTTTTTTTAAATCATCTAATGTTATAATTAAACTATTTGATCCCAGGACACCTTGTGCTATTTCTCTTTTGCCTATTTTTCCCTCAAAGTCTGCCACAATATTTTTTTCATCTTTTAAAGCAATTATAATTTCACCCTTTTTTACAAATCTATTTTCTATGTTTAAATTTCCAACGATATCATCTTTTTTAATTCTATAAGTTTTTGATTGTTGGGCTATTGCGGTTCCAAAGGTTTCGATACTTTTATAAAAAAGAGATTTTTCAACTTTTGTTACTATTACACTTGGCGCAGGTCTTACACTAAATTTTTTTTTAAAATGTAAACCTATAAAATGGCGAGCTGCGATTATTGCAAAAATTGCAATAAAAAAAATTATTATCAATGTCTTTAATTTTGTTGCAGTTGTCATTATTACTTAAGTCCGTATTCTGACCATGAGCCATCATAGATCAAAGGTTTTTTACCACTTATGATAGAATTAGCTAGACCTAAAACGCATGCAGTGATGCCTGAACCACAAGTAAAAGCAAGGTTTTTATCTATATCTATTTTATGATTATTAAATACAGCAATTAATTCATTCTTATTTTTAAATGTTCCGTTGGATTTATTGATTAATTCTAGAAAAGGTAAGTTTTTTGATCCTGGTATATTGCCGCTTCTTAGCTCTTTTCTAGGTTCTGGTTTTTTGCTTAAAAACCTTTCTTTACTTCGCGCATCTACTAATTCAAAAATCTTATCACTTATATTAGATTTTATTTGGTCTTTATTTAAAACTAGAGATATTTTTTCACTAGCTTTATAATCGCTTTTTCTAAAACTTTTTATTTCGTTATGTACAAACCTTTTCTCATTTAACCACTTTTTTAAACCTCCATCTAAAACTGAGACTAGATTAGGGTCATGATCAAAATACAAAAAGTTGTACCATACACGACAAGAACTTTTGACATCAGAGTCATCGTAAATAATTACATGATCAGAATTGTTTATACCAAATTTTGATAATATTTTTTCCCAATCTTTTTCGGTCGTAAGCATGTGTGGTAAAATAGAATTTTTATTTGAATTTTTGTCTATGTCAAAAAATAAAGAGTTTTTAATATGACCTTTTTTAAATTCTTCATAAGCATTTCTTTTAGAGTCAGGTAAATGCCAACTAGCATCAAAAACTTTGACTTTATCAATATTTTCATCTAACCATTCTGTTGATACTAAAGCCCTCATGTCTTTTTTTTTTCAATATATTTTTGATGATATTCTTCTGCTCTACAATAATTTTTAATTCGAGAGATATTTGTTTGGACCTTGCCTTTAAAGATAGAATTCATTTCCTTCAAAAAAGCTTCAGCTTCTTTTTTTTGATCCTCAGTTTCATAAAAAATTTCACTTCTATACTGAGTACCTATATCAGGATATTGCATATCTTTTTGTGTTGGATCATGCATTTTAAAAAATAAATCAAGGATTTTTTTGAATGAGATAATTTTTTCATTGTAGACCAATCGCACTACTTCTGCGTGACCTGTTTTACCAGTACAAACCTCTTCATAAGAAACATTAGACTTTTGCCCACCTGCATAACCAACTTCGGTCTCTATAATTCCTGGTTTATTTTTAAAATTTTCCTCAGGTTTCCAAAAACATCCAAGAGCGAGTGTACATTTCTGCATAAGTTATTTATTATATTAAGAGCAGGAGAATAATAAATTGTTAACACAAAATCAAATAGGCGTATTGTACATGGTTGGAAGTGTAATTTGCTTCTCCATAATGGACATATGTGTAAAATGGCTTGATTATTATCCTGTAGGTCAAGTTTTGTTCTTGAGATTTTTTATTGGTTTTATTCCTATTTTTTTTATTATCCCCAAAAATAAATTATTAACTTTTTATAAAACATCTAGACCAGGTCTTCATGCTTTTAGAGCTTTTACAGGCGCAGCAGCTATTATAGCATTATTTATAGGTTTAAGAGAACTACCTTTAGCTGATGTAGTGTCTTTAACTTTTGGTGGCCCAATATTCGTTACAGTCGCATCCATCTTTTTTTTATCTGAAAAAGTGGGTGTTAAAAGATGGTCAGCGGTTTTTTTAGGTTTTATCGGAATGTTATTAATTGTTCAGCCAGCGTTTATTGATTTAAATTATTATTATATAACCCCAATTGTTTTTTGTATTTTTTTTGCTTGTGTTGCAATAAGTGTAAGATCTTTATCAAAAACTGAACCCAATTATACGATAGCTTTCTATTTTACTTTTCTTTGCACTGTACTTGGTCTTTGTTCAATATTTTTTGTAGAATGGAAAGTACCAACGCTTATTGACTTAATGATTTTTATCATTATGGGTTTATGTGGAAGTATCGCCAACCTTCTTTTAACTCAAAGCTATAGGTTAGCAGAAGCATCGTTAGTTACACCTATCAAATATTTAAGTTTAGTTTTTGCAATTGTGTTTGGATTTTTGATCTGGAGCGAGGTGCCTAAAATTTTAACTTTGTTTGGAGCTTTATTAGTTATCGCAAGTTCTTTAATAATTTTTGCAAGAGAGTCAAAACTTAAAAAACAAGTTGTGAGCCCAAGACAGTGAGAAAATATCCAAAATATTGGTCAAAAGCTATCATCACATTATCTAAAAGAGACAAAGTATTAAAAAAACTTATTATCAAATATAACGATAAGTTTTTGACAACAAGAAAAGACATTTTTTATTCCTTATGCAAAAGCATTGTAGGACAACAATTGAGTGTTTCATCAGCTTCAGCAGTTTTTAAAAGATTTCAAAAAAAAGTTAAAAAATTAAGTCCATCTAAAGTTTCTAAGTTATCAGTTTCTCAAATCAAATCTTGCGGTATGACAAAACAGAAAGCAAAAGGGATAAAAGAGCTTGCTGTGAAAATGATACGTAAAGAGTTTAATCCAAAACTCATAGATAGAATGTCTGATGAGGAAGCTATTGAATATTTATCTAATTTGAGACAAATAGGAAGATGGAGTGCTGAAATGATACTTTTATTTACTTATAATAGATCTAACATCTGGCCACTACAAGATATTGGCTTGCTAAGAGCTGTTTCAAATAATTATAATAAAAAATATCTTCCTCCAAAAGCTTTTTTAAATAAACTTTATAAAAAATTTACACCTTATTGTTCAGTTGCAACTTGGTATCTTTGGAGATCAATTGATGATGAACCTATTCAATATTAAACACCTTCAATTGTTTGATGTTGTCTATCTGCATATCCCTCAAGAATCGAATGTGCTTCTTGATATTCTTTTGAATGGTAAAAAGTATTAGCTTCATCATATGATGGAAATTCAATTACAACAGTTCTAGGAGATTGTTCTCCTTCGTTTGATGTAAACTTTCCTCCTCTAATTAAAAATTTCCCCTTGAATTTTTCAACCGCTGCTTTAGCTTTAACGGCATATTCTTTTAACTTTTCTTCATTAGTTATGTTTTTATAAACACAAACTACATATCCTTTCATTTACTTCTCCTTAAAAATAATTTAGTTTTTTCTATGGCTGATAAACTTATCATAGATTGGAAAAAATATAATCTAATTGTAGAAAAGTTAGCAATTCAAATTTATCAAAGCGGTTTTAAACCAGATATATTAATTGGAATTATGAGGGGAGGTGCTCCAATTATTGACGTATTAAGCAGAATTTTTAAACTTAAATGTGCTTACCTCGCTGTAGAATCTTATTCTGGTAAAGGTATAGAAGATCAACAAGGTGAACTAGTTTTTTCTCGAGAAATGAGTTCTACAGTCCAAGATATGAAAGGCAATATCTTATTATGTGATGATTTATCTGATACAGGAGTAACACTTAATAAAAGCATCTCTTGGTTAAAAAATTATGGTCCTTTAAAAGGAAAGATAAAAGAAATAAGAACAGCTGTTTTATGGAAGAAAAAAGACTCAACTTTTGAGCCGAACTTCTGTGCCCAAAAATTGAATAGCAATCCTTGGATTGTTCAACCCTTTGAGCGCTATGAAGAGATAAGAATAGAGGATTTAATCAAAAAGCATACTAGTTAAGGGCCAGCTCTCACTGGCCCAAAATTTTATGCTACATAAAAGCTTAACACACTTAATATTGCAATAATCCAAATAGCAGGTGAAGTTTTTCCAAACTTACCGGTAAATATTTGAATTAAAGCGTAAGCTATGAAAGCTAGCGCTATACCATTACTTATGCTGTACGTTAATGGCATTGTTATCATTGCTACAATTGCCGGTCCTGATTCTGCAATATCATCCCATTCAATGTCAGTGATATTTCTTACAAATAATATTGCTACATATAATAATGCTGCACCATCTATTTCTTTTGGAAGACTTGTTGCTAAAGGCGAAAAGAATAGACAAGCTAAAAACAAAACTCCAATTACTAATGAAGTCATTCCAGTTCTGCCGCCAGCTTTTACTCCTGCACCAGACTCGACATAACTAGTTACCGTAGTAGTTCCCATCATCGCACCAGCAACTGTTCCAACACTGTCAGACAGCATAGCTTTATTAATATCTTGAACTTTACCCTTTTTATCTACTTTTCCAGCAACATTAGCCACCGAGGTTAAAGTTCCTGCCGTATCAAAAAAGTCTATAAATAATAAAGTAAAGACTACTGATGCCATTCCTGCGGTTAATGCAGCCTTGATATCGAAATCAAACAGATATGTCATTGGCGGCGGAGGAGATGCTAAACCATTAAACTTAGCCAATCCACTAACCCAAGCGATAGTACTAAACACAAGTATACCTATTATAATGTTTCCCTTAATTTTCATTTTTTCTAGTACGACTATGAAAACAAAAGTTAAGCATCCCAAAAGTACTAAAGGATTTTTAATATCACCTAAAGTAACAAGTGTGACAGGGTGATCTCCAACAACTCCCATTATTTCTAATCCAATAATAGCTAAGAATAACCCTATACCTGCTCCAATTCCAAGTTTTAAGCTCTTAGGTATTGAATTTATTAACCAAGCTCTTAATGGTGTTAAAGAAATTGCTAAGAAAATTATTCCTGCAACTAAAACAGCACCTAAAGCTGCTTGAGGGGTGTAACCCATTCCTGCTACCACTCCGAAAGCAACGAATGCATTTATTCCCATTCCAGGCGCTAAACCAATAGGCCATGTTTTTCCATAAAATGCCATTATAAAACAAGCTAAAGCTGTTGCTACAATTGTTGCAGTAAAAACTGCACCAAAATCAAAGAAACCTTTTTCTGGTCCAGCGAATTCACCAGACAAAATAAAAGGATTTAGAAACATAATATAAGCCATTGTAAGAAACGTTGTTACACCTGCAATAACTTCAGTTCTAAAATTAGTTTTATGCTTCTTATACTCAAAATATTTTTCCATCATAAAAACCTCCAGTTAATGTTGAATACTCCGATTCGTTCTTAAAATCCTTTTAAAAGTTAGTCTTTTTTGTAATTTTACAACCTATGGGTAATATTTCTGTTTATAAGTTTTAGTGTAAAATAAGATTAAAAATTATGAATAAGTTCAAAATTATCTTCTTCAATTTAATAATTTTTTTAATAATGACATCTTGCCAGTCTGTTACAAATAAAATAAATGAAAAAACAACTCAAGAACAAAAAGAATTAAGTAAATGGTTAAATAAAAATGAGACTGAATTAAAAATTGTTTTTGGTCAACCAGATAAAGTTCAGTTTTTAGATACAAGAAACAGAAATTATATATATATAAAAAAAAGATTTAATATAAAGTGTGAAAGAAAGTTTGAGATAAACCCTTCAAACAAAATAGTAGGTTTTAGTAGCAAGAACTGTTTTTAAAAATTATTCTAAAATTTTAGCAGTTTTTAAGATGAAACTATATTCTTCAGACAATTCAATTATAGCGTTATCTCTTCCACTCATACCACCGTGTCCAGCTGCTTCCATTTTGCATTTTAATAACTGGTAATTATTATCAGTTTTTAAATCTCTTAATTTTGCAATATATTTCACTGGCTCAGAATAAAGGACTCGATTATCAAATAACGAAGTTGTAATAAGCATTGAAGGATAATCTTTTTTTTCAAGATTATTGTAAGGGGAATATGATAAAATATATTCAAAATATTCCTTACTTTTTATTGGGTTACCCCACATTTCCCACTCTCCTGGCGTTAAAGGTAATTTTTCATTTAGCATTGTAGTCATTACATCCACAAATGGAACCAAAAGTAACATTGAAAAAAATAAATCAGGAGCAATATTCGCTACTGCTGAGCCTGTGAGTCCACCAGCTGAACCACCATAAAAACACAAACCACCTTTATAAGTATATTTTTGATTAATAAGATGGTTAGCACACGCAACGTAATCTAAAAAAGTGTTTCTTTTAAATTTTTTCTTACCTTCCTCATGCCAAATGTCTCCAAGATCACCCCCTCCTCTAATATGTGCTATAGCAAAAGTTATACCCCTATCAATTAAACAAAATCTAGAAGCACTAAAAGACGGAGAGACACTATGTTTGTATGCTCCATACGCATACAAAAGAACTTTAGATTTTCCATCTTGTTTTTTATTTTTCAATCTAATTAAACTAATTGGAATCATCCTGCCATCGTGAGATTTAGCTTTTATTCTCTCAACAACATATTTTTTCGCATCATGGCCCGATGGAATTTCAGCTTCTTTTACTAATTTTTTTTCTTTAGTTACAATATCATATTCATAAATTCTAATTGGTGTTGCCATACTTTCCCATGCAACTCTTATCTTTGAGGTATTTGTATTTTTTTGCATTAGCGAAGCCCCAGGTACTCCAATTACTTCTTCAGATATTTTAATTTCCTCTTCCTCATTTGTTTTTATTTTTCTTACAAAAAGCTTCGAAATACCGTCAGATTTTTCTCCTCGAATAATATATTCATCAAGAAAGTCAAAACCTCCTATAACTGTTTCTTTTTTGGGTGCAATGTATGTTTCTAAATTATCTATTTGATCATTTTTACATCTCAAAATTTTATAATCTCTCGCATCTTCGTTGGTATGAACATAAAAGTAACCTTGCCAAGAGTCTATTGAATATCTAATGTCTTTTTTTCTTTTTTTAAATAAGACTGGTTTTATACTTTTAGACTTTGTTGAGAAAAAATATTCTTCGGAAGTAATATGATCAGATGTTCCTATAATAAAGTACTTTTCATCTGATGAAATGCTTATACCACAAGTAAAAGTCTCATCTTTTTCCTCAAAAATTAGTTTATCTTGATCAATAGGCTCTCCAACTACATGTTTATAAATTCGTCTTGGTCTATGATATTTATCTAATTTTGAATAAAAAAAACTTTTACTGTCTAGTGACCAAGTTATACTTCCACTTGTATTTTCAATTATATCTTTTTCATTCTTATTAGTTCTTAGGTCTCTTAAATAAATAGTATAGTACTCAGATCCTTTAAGATCTAAAGAATAAGCCATCAAATTATCACAGTATGATACACTTAATGATCCAACCCCGAAATATTCCGAACCATATTTAACTTTTTCCAAGTCACCATCGAAATAAATTTCTTCAGATTTGGATCCATCTATAAGTTTTCTTATTTTTTTTCCGTAATTCCCTTTAGCCTCTGTCTTTGTCCAATAATAATATTTTTTGTCTTTATATTTAAGTGAGGTATCATCTAGTTTGATCTTAGATTTTATTTCATTAAACAATTTTTTTTGTAAATTTTTTACATCTTTGAAGTACTTATCTGTAATTTCGTTATTTGCTTTTATGTATTTTTTTACGTCTGGGTCAAGTTTGTTAGAATCCTTTAATACTTCAAGAATATCAGGTTGATCAACCCAGGAATATTCATCATTAATGGTCATGCCGTGGTATTTTTTCTTACTCTCAATTTTTTTAAGTTTTGGTATATTCATAATTAAAAAATTATATGAATTTACTTTTAATTGGAATAATCATTTTTGTCATTGTTTATTTGTTTTTGAATTGGTTTGTAAAAACAAGCTCAAAAAAGATTGCATTAATAATAAAAAAAATTTTAGTTTATTTATCCTTAATACTAGCTGCGATTTTTACTATAGGTGGAAAATTTTTATTTTCCCTTCCATTTTTATTTGTAATTTTAAGTGGATTAAAAATAAAAGGGTTGACTGCGTTACAAGTGTTACAGTTGTGGAGATTGATCAAGTTTTTAAAAAATTCTGGGAAATTTTCACAAAGCCAGTTTAACCAACCACAGGGGTCCACAAATATTTCAAACGATGAGGCTTATAAATTACTTGGTCTTACAAAAGGTTGCTCTAAAGAAGAAGTTTTAAGAGCTGCAAATAATCTTCAAAAAAAAATACATCCCGACATGAACAGAGAGGTAAAAACTGAGCGGTTAAGTCAATTAGTTAATGAAGCTAAGGAAAAAATTATTAGAACTGATTTTAGCTAATAAAGTAATTTAATAGCCTCAGTCAGTACTTTATCAAAAGAAATCTTATCTTTACCCAAAGTATCGTGTGTAGTGCTATTTTCTTCTCCTTCCGGCTCTACTGTAATCATTTTATTACTATATCGTCCATAAGCTAAAATTGGACTATCACAAAAAATTGTTAGAGCTTTCACTTTTAAAGCGATAGATATATGTGCCCAACCTGTGTCATTTCCAATATATAAATCACAATTTGAAATATATTTTAAAGACTCTTTAATATTTAAATTTTCAAAAGAAAAAGAGTTTTTCCCAACTTTTGAGTTCTTAAATTTATTTATTAAGTTCAGGTCATTTTTTCCAGCTGCAATATAAAACTTACATTTTATTTTTTTAGAAATTTCATCTGCCAACTTAATATAATTTTCTATATCCCAGCGTTTAGTTGGACCTGACGCACTTATTCCTAGGCAAATATTTTTTGTTCCATTATTTATTGGAATTTTTGTTTCTTTAATTGAAATATTGGGCTCTGTTGAAACAATTTCGCCTATAATATTTTCTGTAAAAATTTTTGCACTAAGAACAATGTTGTCCTTTGATTTAAAAAGTGGGTATTGATAAATTGATTTTATACCTGAAAACTTTGCGACCAAGTTGTATCTTAAGGAAGAATTAAATATGAAGATCTTATCAAAATTTCTTTTTTTTAATTCATTTGTTAAATTAAAAATTCCTTTTAATCCATCCATTTTTTCTTCAAGAGTAATGATTTCATCAATATGATCATCTTCCGCTAAAAGATCTTTTGCTCTAGAATTATTTTTTGCTAATATTGATACTCTCTTTTTATATTTTTTTGAAATTGCATGAATATATGGAAGATAAATAACCATGTCTCCCATACCTTTTTTCGCTTGTATTATTAAAATTTTCATCTTGATTTTATTAATATAACTTAGATAGAATAAATTAGGTAAGATTATGATAACTAGAGGTGTATATTCAGCAACATGTAGTATACTTAATGAAGATTACTCATTAAATGTTGAAGCTACAATTGAGCATGCTGCAAAATCAATAAATAATGGTCTTCATGGAGTATTTTTTTTTGGTTCTACAGGTCAAAGTCAATTAATTGCTTTATCAGAAAAAAAGGATTTAATTTCTAAAATTTCAAACCACAGATTAAAAAAAAATTTTTTTTTAGGAACTGGATGTAACTCTTTAAAAGATACGATTGACCTAATAAAATATGGATTTGAGTATGGATTTAAAGACTATTTAATTATGCCTCCTGCATACTACAAGGGAAATACAGATGAAGGAGTATTCGATTTTTTTTCAACTATTATTTCAAAAATTCCAAAAGTAAAAATTATTATTTACAATTTTGAACAGCTTTGTGGTTACAAATTTTCTGTAGAAGCAGTGACCAAGCTAGTAAATACTTTTCCAGAAAATATTGTTGGATGCAAAGATTCAACTTCTAATTTATTTGATAAACTTAAACTTAAAAATTTTTTGATTTTTCCAGGCACTGAAACAAAATTGTTAAAAGGTTTAGAAATTGGAAATAGTGGAATAATTTCTGCTATTTGTAATGTGTCTGCCCCTTTAGCAAGAAAAGTTTTTGATGATTTTGAAAGAGGAAACAAACAAACACACAACGAAAAATTAATTTCTGTTAGAAAAGCATTCGATGGATACAATCTAATTTCTGCTCTGCACAGTTATTTATCAGAAAAAGATGAAAGCTTTAAAAATTTACTTCCACCACTAGTATTATTAAAACCTGAACAAAAAAAAAATTTAATTGATAAATTAAACGACTTGAAGTTTTTAACAAAAGACAATTTAGCAGCTTAATATTTTTATGATGTTAGCAAGAATATTTTCAAAAATTTATAAAAATGATGGGATTATCCTAATTGACGCTAAAGGTCAAAAATATATTTGCGGGAACCCAAGGAAGAACAATCCTATAACAGTCAAACTTTTAAGAGATAATTTAAATTGGAAGCTAGTTTTAGATCCTGAATTAGAATTTCCCGAGGCCTATATGAAAAATGAAATTATAATTGAAAACGCTTCATTAAAAGAATTTCTAATGGATTTGGTTAAAAATTTAGGCAGAAGAGAAGTTAGCTCAACAAGCTATTTATCAAAAAAAATCTTTCAGTTCTGGAGATACATTTCAAACTTCAATTTAACTAGTAAATCCAGAAAAAATGTTGAGCATCATTATGATATTGGTGGTGAAAAAGGTGAAAAACTATATGATATTTTCTTAGATAAAAAGCACAGATTATATTCTTGCGCTTACTGGAAAGATGAAACCAAAACTCTTGAAGAAGCCCAACAAAATAAAATTGATCATATAATTAAAAAATTAGATATAAAAAAAGGACAAAAAATTTTAGAAATTGG
>MDTA01164894.1_pt1 | contig 18739 bp, 13 predicted proteins | sample 811151 | NCBI WGS metagenome assembly MDTA01 (sample SAMN05326648, study PRJNA326480) | marine metagenome | isolation source: seawater | place: Indian Ocean: South | collected 2010
CCTGCGTCTTTGGCTGGGCATGCACGAAGGAATATGCCTCATCTTCGTTTCTCGTGAAGAAATCTGGAGCTGTTTCGCGGCAAAGATCGCAATCGATGCATTGCTCATCTACGTAGAACTTTCCCGGAGCGTTGTCTGCCCACTTGTCGTCTTTTTCTGCCATAGTAGGCGTATAAATCCGATTTGCCTTTCCCCTGTCAAGCGGAACGCGATCCGTTTCAGACGAAATTCATGGTCCATAAGCTCTCAATCGAAGTTTAGTTGGCCCTTTCGGTTCTTTACCCAGCTCGGGCGATCCGATTCTCACCTACGAAAAACCCGCCCTAAAGTCAGGCCAAGACCTTTCGAAATTGGCTAGGGCGAACGCCAGGCCATTGACCAGGTTCGGATGGAACCTACAGGACAACTCTCAACTATTTCGAGCCCCGCCCCACATAAAACACGAGATTTTCCACTGCTTCAGTATTCAAGCATACGCCTTCCGACCCGAAATGGCTCAGAGACTCTCGTTTTGTCGCTTCCACAAGGGCCACTCCAATTCCGCGCCCTTATGAGGTATTCGAACATAACGCGGAATCGCTCCGGGCCATCATCCAAACTTTCGAACATATATTGGGCAATCGGGTGGGTAGCGAATGCGTCACGCAACACGTCCGCAGCCGAAGCGATGTCTTTTCGATCTAGTCGATCGACGTTCCAGCCAAGGTCATGGGAGGTCGAGTAAAAGCGATTTTCGAGAATAGTATTCATAAGCATTTCGAGTTCGCATTCATCATACGTCCCATTCTATGCCTACGCCAGTCGGTGAACTACGGTATTCTCCTTCCGATTCTACGGTATTCGTTCTATTGTTAAGGCGGCGGATGCGGTCCAGCTTACAGGAAATGCCCGAGCGCCTCTAGCGTTCGCTCCAAGGAACCTCGACTGTTTTCCGCCCAATCGCGCTGTCTATTCGAAAGAGCTTCGAGAGCGGGACCATCCACCGCTAGAGACAGGATACGGGATATGAGGGCCTCCTCATCTTGAACCAATTCGGCAGCTCCCGATTCGAGCATACCATCGCGAACGCTGCGAAAATTGCTCATACCGGGCCCGAATAGCAGCGGAACGCCTAGCAAACCACACTCGATAGGCGTCTGGCCTTCCCTGTGAGGCGGCAGGCTTTTTCCGATAAATGCTAAATCCGCCAATTGCGTGAGAGCCCGCAGCTCTCCACTCGTGTCGCCCACCAAAATATCCACCTCTGTCTCGGGAGGTCCTTCACTTTTGAAATGCCAGCGCAAATCCGAAGCCTCCTTTACCAGCATATCGCGAATCTCCCCGCGTCGTTCGGCATGTCGCGGCACCAGCATCAAACGGCTGTCTGGCAGCGATTCTCGCAGCGCCCTCAACGCCCGCAAAAGGGTAGCCTCTTCACCAGGCCACGTGGAAGAACCCAAAAGCACAAAGCCATCCCCCAGCCCCAAGCTCTGCTTTAAATGAGCCCTCTCTCGCTCATCGAAACGTTCGTCAATATCGACATCGACTTTGAGATTCCCTGTAACGGAAACGCGTTCCGCAGGGATGCCGATTTCCCTAAATCGCGCCGCATCGTGTTCCGATATCGCCAGTACCTGATCGATACATCGCAAATGGCGCCCAAAGAGAAACGAAAGGCGGCGGGCATACCGGAACGACTTGTCCGAAAGGCGCCCGTTGATTAGAACCATCGGCGATCCAACCAGCGATGCCTGCTTCATATGCTCTGGCCAGAGTTCCGTCTCCGCGCAGATAGCCAGATCTGGACGCATCCGCTTCCAGAATCTTTTGCTGAAGGGCCAGAAATCCATTGGGAAGTATGTTATTCTGTCGCAGAGATCCGAATACTTTTCCCGAGCCATCTTTAGTCCCGTGCTCGTTGTCGTCGTTAGAAGAATCTCAGTATCCGGCCTCGCCGCCAGTTCCCGAATGAATCTCTCGATTACCAAAATCTCCCCTAGACTGACAGCTTGTATCCAAATTCTTCGTTTGCCCTCTGTTCTCGGCCATTCTTCCACGCCGATGCCCATGCGCATGGCGATCGCGCCTTGGTAGTCGCCGCGCCGTTTCATTTTCAGCAAGTATTTGGGCGACAGAATTAATGCGATCGGAGCAAAAATAAGTCTATAGAACCAGATAAACAACGATCGCTAAGAATCGCGTTTGCCCAACGATGGCAAGCACTCGCTCGATATTGGCTGAACGCTTTTGACACCCGAACCGGGAAAACCCATCTTCTAACCGTAAATTATGGAGCATCTGCACGCATACTGGAGAATGGAGTACGTGGCCCAGGAGAAGGCCCCAAAAGATCGTCGGCCATTCGTGGACCTCCCGAAATCCGACGACGACAAAGCCAGCCTGATCGTATCGCGGGAGCCACTCACCTTTATATTGATGAACCGTTACCCATACAACGCCGGTCACCTGCTGGTCCTCCCTTATCGCGAAGTAGCTGATATCGAGGATCTTAGTCAAGAAGAGCGAAGCTGTTTTCTGGAGTCTACGATCAAGGCTAAACGACTTCTAAACGAGGCCATTAAGCCAGATGGCTTCAATATCGGCGTCAATCTTGGCGAGGCCGGCGGCGCCGGGATCCCCAAGCACCTGCATCTGCATGTCGTTCCCCGCTGGAATGGCGACACCAACTTCATGCCAGTGGTCGGATCCACCCGTGTGCTTCCTCAGTCGCTGGAGGCAATGTGGGGTCGATTGAAATCAGTTTGTGAAAAGCTGGACTAAGCGAAGTCGAATTCTATTTTCGACTCTTCGCATTTTATGGGGAAACGTACACTACACTTCGATAATCCACGTCAGCTAACACAGCTCTACGGTGGTAACGAAGACAACTTGCGATCAATCGAGTCCAAGTACGGGACCCAAATCGTTTCTCGGGACGGCTGGTTGCAAGTTGAGGGTGACGACGGCGCTGTCGAGCAGGTAGAAGCCGTTTTCAGTCTTCTTCAAGATGCTCGTGTACAGGGACTTAAAATCAAAAAGGCCGACTTCGACAGCATCGTCGATGGCGTTCGCGAAGGCCGGGAAACGGAGTTGCGTTCACTGTTCGACGAGGCCTGCGTGATCAAGACGCGTCTGTCCACGATCGTCCCAAAAACAATCGGCCAAAAACGCTATATGAGGTCCATTTTCGACAATGACATCGTCTTCGGAATTGGGCCTGCGGGAACCGGCAAAACCTACTTAGCCATGGCCGCGGCCGTCTCCAAGTTGCTCGACGGATCGGTTAAGCGACTGATTTTGAGCCGCCCTGCCGTAGAAGCCGGGGAAACCCTGGGGTTTCTGCCCGGCGACCTTCAAGAGAAGATTCTTCCCTACCTAAGACCCTTATACGACGCTATTTACGATATGATCGACCGCGAGGACGTGGCTAAATTGATCGAAAAAGGCGTCATCGAAATCGCTCCCTTAGCTTACATGCGAGGTCGAACCTTAAGCGATTCTTTCATTATTCTCGATGAAGCCCAAAACACCACGCCCGAGCAAATGATGATGTTTCTGACCCGATTGGGAAATGAAAGTAAAATGGTTATCACTGGCGATATTACTCAAATTGACATTCCACCGCACAAGACCTCCGGGCTCCTGGAGATCAGGAAGATAATCAAGTCACTGAAAGGCATAGACTTCCATGAATTCCGGTCTCAGGACGTCGTCCGCCACCATCTCGTCCAAAAGATCGTGGACGCTTACCAGGCCTACCGGGAAGAAGGGCAAGACTGACCTTCTGACCTTAAGTTAGCGTTGCCTAGAACGTTGAAATTGAATCTTTTGGAGACTCCCACGTCGAACACGTATGCCTCTCTCAGAGCAGATTAGAGCGCTATTCAAACGCTTTTTCCCGAAAAAGCGGAAGAAGCGGAAGACGGAAGCTTCGTCGTCTATCCTCAACTTCCTGGAGAAAAGCCGGGCAATTTCCATCGCCATATTTGGGATCACAGTGGGCGCTATCGTCGTAACCAGTTTTGTGGGAATCCGTCCTTCCGGCTTCCAGTTCCTGCCCAACCAGCTCGCCACAATCCGTATCGTAGCAGCGGAGGACTTCACTTATCAGAGCGCCCTCCTGACCGACAAGAAACGCCAGCACCTCCTGACTGAAGTACCACCCGTCTATCGTACGGACATGAACTACTTCAATCTCTTCAGGGAGCACGTTAATGAGTTGCTGGAGGAGATGGATCGGTTCGCCGAGATCGAGCAAGATCTTTCTGCCAACGCAGCTCAAGAAATGATCAACGAGATCACCGAGCGCTTTAATCAGAAAAATGATTACCGCTTATCGGAGTCGGACTTGGCCACCATTCTGGAATTTTCCGATCCGGAAACACGTCGAGAGCTTATCGAAACCGGACTTATCAGCCTACGAGAAAGCTACAAAATCGGGATCTACGATAAGGAAGATAAGAATTTCGATTTCGGTGAGGACTCAATCGCGCTCATTAAGAACGGTGAGGAAGTAAGCCAAGGACGAATTGAATCTACTGATGACGCGCTCACTATGCTGCGGGTGGCTTTAAACGCCCAGAATGTGCCACCACGGGTATCCAGCGCATTCAGCCGCCTCTTTCGCGATGGCGTACGCCCCAATTTCAGGCGAGACGAAACCGAAATGCTAGCCCTGAGGCAGAAGATGCTGGAATCGCTCCAACCGGTTATCGTTAAAGTCGAGCAAGGGGAAAGTATCATCGAGCCCAATACACGCGTAACGCAAGAGCAATACGAACAGCATCTCGCTTACATCCGCCACCTCGATGGTAAAAAAGTGGACACGCTCGATCTGCAACTTATTGGCCGAGCCCTAATGGTTATGGCAATGCTAACGGCAGCCACTTTTTACATACGCCTCGAAGATAGGGCTACTCTCGAAAGCAATGGGCGCCTAGGGCTACTAGCATTAGTCGTTGTCTGCAACCTCGCCCTGGTACGCTTGTGTTTCGAGATGGGGAATTTGGATCAGTTCTTATACGACAGCAGCCTTTCCGCGATTCTTCCCTACATAGCGCCAACAGCGCTGTCTCCACTAATCATTGCCATTCTGATGGGCAGCGGACCCGGACTGCTAACAGCCCTGGTCGTCAGTCTCTTTTCCGCGGTCATGTTCGGGAATCGGCTGGAGCTCATGGTAATGACTTTCCTTGCCTCCTGCATGGCAATATTCATTTGCCGCAATATTCGCAAGCGCGGCCGCGTCGTTACCGCAGGGGCAGCTGGAGGCGTAAGCATAGCGATCTTTACTTGGCTATACAATTGGGCCGATGGTCTGCCCTTAGAAACTATTTTTCAACAAGCCTCGGCTGCAACATTGACCGGACTCGTCCAAGGAGTGGTTATCGTCGGCGTTCTCCCTATTCTCGAATCCCTATTCAAGCGCACCACCAACATCACGCTCCTGGAGCTTAGCGACTACAACCATCCCATATTGCGACGAATGCAGCTCGAAGCGCCGGGCACTTGGCACCACAGCCTAATGGTGGCCAACTTGGCGGAAAACGCCTGCAATGCCGTTAAAGGGAATGCCTTGCTAGCCCGAGTCAGCTCGATGTTCCATGATATTGGGAAATTGGTGAAACCTGAATACTTCACCGAAAATCAGCTGGATGGGCGCAATCCTCACGACGAGAAAACCGCTTCTTTCAGTGCCCTGGTTGTCAAGAGTCATGTCAAGGAGGGAGTCGATCTCGGCCTTACCTACAAGTTGCCTCGCCCAATAATCGATGTCATCCGTCAGCACCATGGAACAAATCTGATTCGCTATTTCTATCACAAAGCGAGAAAGCAGGCTGAAGATGAGGGTTCCGACGCTTCTGCAATCCAGGAGTCCACGTATCGTTATGACGGACCGAAACCCCAGTTCAAAGAAAGCGCCGTAATTCTTCTAGCCGACTCCTTGGAAGCCGCTAGCCGATCGCTTCAGAAAGTCACCCCGCAGAATATAGAGGAACTCGTTGATCGGATCTTCAAATCGAACATCGACGACGGTCAATTGGACGAGTGCGCAATCACCATGTCGGAACTGGCCAAAATCCGGGAGAGCTTCATATTCACCTTGATCAATTCACTTCATTCACGCATCGCTTACCCCGGATCTCAGGAACAGGAAACGTCATCCGGCAAAAAGACGACGCATGAACGAAAGCCCGAACCAGTCGAAGCGAGCGCTAGTCAGTAATCTTTGTCCCAAGTTAATTGTCGGCGAACAAGAGGTCGATCGCCTGTTCGCTATACTTGATCGGTATGGAAGTTTCGACGCCCCGAGTGGCGAGATCTCGATCGCATTTGTATCCAAATCGGAAATATCCCGCATTCATGAGCAATTCATGAATGATGCCACACCTACCGATGTCATTACCTTCCCGGGCAACACGGAAAGCGGATTGGCAGGCGAAATCTGCGTGTGTCCTGAAATCGCTTTCGACTATGGACAAGAACATGGCGTCCCATTTGCGGACGAGCTGACATTGTACTTGATACATGGCTACCTGCATTTATGCGGATTTGATGATCGAAGCGTTGAAGCGAAACTCGATATGCGATCTGCCGAAAAAATAGCCATGAATTTAGCGAATAGCCATAAGGCCATGCCTGCATTCGGGCTAAAGGAGAGCATTAAATGGAGCTAAAATTGGATCCTAAGAACCGAGACGATCTCCTGAAGCTCGTCTACAAAAGCATCTACGTTTTGGCTTTCGTTTTTTGCCTATTCAAAATCTACGATTTCCGGCACTTGAACTTCGGATACACGGCGCTCCCGAAATTCGGATCACAATTTCAGGAAGAGGCTTTGCCGGAACTTAAATTGGCCCGGCCATACGTCTATGAAGGACCCGGATATGATGGACAGTTTTATGCTCAACTCGCGCTCCGCCCCTCCGCAAAAGGAGAGGAAATCGAAAATGCAGTCGACAACCACATTTATCGAGCGCGCCGTATCCTGTTTTCGTGGACGGCTTGGTGCCTAGGATTGGGAAACCCTGAATGGGTTCTACAAGCATACGGCTGGCAAAATGGGCTATTCTGGCTTTTGACGGGACTATTGCTGTTGAAATGGCTTCCCCCGAACCACTGGCAGAACACCCTGAGATTCGTTGCCACCTTTTTCACCGCCGGTCTCGTCTACAGCTTTGAGAGCGCCCTACTGGACGGCCCCAGCTTGTTTCTTGTCGCTTTGGCCGTATACTTTATCGATTCACGACGCTCATGGATTGCGACTGGAATTCTTGGCATTTCAGGCCTCGGCAAAGAAACGAATCTTCTCGCGGCAATTGGTTTATTCAAACCTAGTCCTGATGGGAAAAAGAGAATTCCGAAATTTGTGGTAATGGCCTGTCTAGCAGGCATTCCGTTTTTCTTTTGGTTCGCCTATATTTACTTAGAAGCAAGCGATCACAGCAGGAGCCAAGTTTTGGGATCCGGAAATTTCCATATTCCGTTCTTCGGCGTTTTCATCGCCGCCTTGCAAATACTAAAGGAAGGCGGGGAAACCGGATTCCCCTCAAGGACCTATCTCCAGTTTATTGCTCTCGGAAGCCTATTGATCCAAGGGTTATACCTCGCCGTTCGCCCAAAACCCTCAAGCCCATGGTGGCGTATCGGCATTGCCTATACTGCGTTGATGGTGATCTTGGGGCCCGCAGTTTGGGAACACCTAATGGCAACTCCTCGAGTTCTCCTACCGATGACCGTCGCGTTCAATATCGTTTTTTCTAGGAGAACTTGGTTATTACCCGTTTTGCTATTCGCCAACTCATTGACTTTCATCGCTCTTAACTCGCTAGAACCTCGATTCATCGAAGAGAAGATCGATTATTCCGCTCAATCCCCACTAGCCTACGATCCGGAAACGGACGCGTATTCAAACATGGAGTTCACTGAGGGCTGGTCCGTAGTGGAGGGCAAATCAACGCAGTACTGGAGATGGTCGAGCGGAGATAGTATAATCTCCTTCCGATTGCCTGGAAACCAGAAAGTTAACGCTGTATTCGAGTTTCAGCCACGAACGATCAGTCCCAGAGAGATCGTGCTTGAAGTAAATGGCCTGCAGGTTTGGAGAATGCAGAGCGGCGGCGGGTATGGCGAAATGCAGTCGATACCATTCGTCATCAATCCAGGAGAGAACACATTTAGGCTATTCAGCCCCCAACCACCAGAACGCTTTGGACAAGATCCACGCGATCTCAGCTTCTCTCTCGGAGACTACGCGCTGCATCTAATCAGCGTCGTTTCGGAATAGCCTCCATCTATTTTTTTAGAAACTCCTGGAGATTGGATCTTATACCACCTGCAATTGCAAAGGATCTAACCCAGATTCCCTAAGTTCCCTCAGACTGGCCGCCTTATTACGCTTGGCTAACCGTCTACCAGTCTCGTCTCTAACTAAAGGGCAATGATAGAACGCCGGAGCTTTCACTCCCAAGGCTTCGTACAGCAGCAATTGGCGAGCTGTGGACATGAGCAGATCTTCACCCCGGACAACTTCCGTTACTCCCATGGCGATATCATCAGCGACTACAGCGAGTTCGTACGAGGGGATTCCATCCTTCCTCCAAACGAGAAAATCTCCAAAGTCCCGGCCGGCCACAAATTCCTTGTGGCCATAATTCCCATCCTCGAACGCTATCGCTTCTCCAACTGGAACGCGAAAGCGCCAGTTGACTGAGAGAGCTTGCTCCTCACTGGGGAATTTGAAGGGCTTGTCGCGACAAAATCCCGGATAAATGAGTTCACCTTCCCCACTATGAGGCGCTTGGACTGCCATCCGGACATCCTTACGAGAGCAACTGCAGGGAAAAACGGCCAACGAATTTCTCAAACGACGCCAGGCTTCTTGATAGTGCTCCAAACGTTCGCTCTGATTGTAGCTCGGGTAAGGACCTCCAACATCGGGGCCTTCATCCCAAGCCAATCCCGCCCACTTCAAATCCTCCAGCAATGCGTCCACGAATTCCGGTTTGCATCGATCTTGATCCAGATCCTCGACTCTCAAAATCAGCTGTCCACGATGGCTCTGAGCCCGCTCCTGCGCCTTGAGAAACGTGTTTGCGTGCCCTCGGTGCAAGTAACCCGTAGGCGTTGGCGCAAGTCGACCTCTATATCCGCCTTCGTTCATAGTCAGATCCCTAAAGAAACCCACGATAGCTGATTTTCCAAGTTCCTAAAACCCACGCCGAAAACATTATCCAATATTTATCCTTGCGCGACAGTGGATGAAGGACCTTAATCTTCGCCAACGCTCGGAAAACACAGAGCGACAAGCTACATCACCCTTATGATTTTAACGCCACGAGTCATTACAAATACCCTTTCTAGCTCGGGGCGACGCTTGGATAGATTCTAAGCGAAAAAGCGCCCCAGCTTTTGCCAAAGCAGCGGGCCAAACGAATTTCCCTCCCATCCCTATATGGCCCGCTTTTTTTAAAAGCGGGTCTTTTTTTGGTCCATTCCACCAGAAAACCAACTCTTACCAACGCCTAGATAGGCCATTAACCAAACGTCCAAAACAGGAGAACCGAGCTCCAAAACTTCGGCCTTTCAGCTCATCTGGAGATTGCTAAAGGAAGAGCGTGGTCGCTATTCGCTCGCGACCCTATCCCTTCTTCTCGCCACGTTGTTCGAATTTTTCGTTCCTCTAGTCGGTAGCGCTACCGTCTACTATGTACTCGATCCCAACTACGAGCAATCCAATTCGCTACGGAAATCTGCAGGCTAGCGATAGCGAAATTGAGTCGGTAGCGGAGATCGTCAACGGACACGAGTTCATAACGAACCTAACCGATGGATACGATACAAAAATAGGCGAAGGTGGAGCCCGGCTTTCGACCGAAGAACGCCAATTGATTTCCTTCGCTCGGGCTCTAATTGCCAATCCTCAAATCTTTATCATGGATGAAGCTACCTCTTCTCTAGACACGGAGACGGAAGCGATCATCCAATCCAGCATGCAAAAGATCTTCGACGGGCGGATCAGTTTCGTTATCGCTCATCGCCTTTCGACAATCCGCTCGGCAGACCGAATCCTCTACATCGGGAAGGGTCGCATCGTGGAAAGCGGAAATCATACTGAGCTCATGGAAAAGCGTGGACGCTATCACCGCCTCTATCTCAAGCAATTCCGCCGAGAACAGTTCAATCGGGAATTGGAAGCGGGCTGAGGAATCGCTAGATAATGTAGACGCGATCGACGTCTGTAAGAGCGGCTTTATGCCGCGATAGGCCATACAGTCTTGCTAATATCGCGCTCCCGCAGAGCGCGGGACGCTCCAACAAGCCTATAACTGTCTACTCATACAAGCTCGGGTCCACGCCCAAACAGCCATCGAGCTTTTTTCTGTATTCGTCCGAGCGGAAGGTTTGCAATCGTCTCTCTATTCGACGGCGAAGCGCGTCTTCATCGATTCGCTCGCCCATGCCAGCATTGATGTCTCGCCCAAGGAAACTCTCCAAGTACTTCTCATGCCGCTCCCATAAGGTGATGTCCACTTTCTGCTTGGCATCCAGTCGCTCGCGATACCAGTCGCTGGCTTCGAGCGACTCCAAGGTGAAGATCTTGCGAAACTCTGGGGCGCGATAGCTCATGCCTTCGTATTCACCGTGAGCCATCACGTTGAGGATTGCTTTTAATGGCGGACAGGCCGCATCGATCGAACCGTCCTGGAAATAATTCAAGGCTACGCGTCGCTGAGTTTCCACAATGTTGCCGATACCGTCCACGTAGGTCTCGAGATCCTGGGTTTCTGGCTTGAGAATGAACTCGGGAAACACGGATTGCGGATTACTGAAGATGCGTCCTCCAAACTCTTGAATAAAGGCGGCTGTAATACGATAGCCCAACCGGGACGCTTCCACATTCTTACCTTCGTGCTCGAAATCCTCGCAAGCCTCCAAATATCCGTTTTCGATCATGTAAGCGGCCTTTCGCTCGTGCGGACGCATCCGGCACCAGAGTTCTGGAACCAGCAAACTGATATCGTGATCGCATCGAAACTTCGGACCCACGCAACCTGCAGAAGAGGTAAAGCTCTCGTAACCACTAACCAGATACGAGACTAGCGCATTATTGAGGTCCACAATCGGCAGAAGCATATTGAAAGGGCCTTTTGTCAAAGCCCCTTCCGAACCGGCTCCCGTTGTTGAAGGCGATTTACCAGTTAGGCTAGCAATGAAATCCATGAATAGCTCCGGCAGTTCCTGGTAGTGGATTGGGTTATACACCGCAAGGGCTCGAATACCTTCAGATGGAGGATTGTTCCGCCTTCCAGGCAAGACGGCATTCACGGGGAAGGGAGGGTTCTTACTTTCATCCATTCTCCGGTACAGACGGGCGCCTATCTTGGCGATGTAGGTCGAACGGCCATCTTCCATATCCAAGCGATTCTGCAAGTAGCGCGGATTCTTGGAGGGTTTGCCTTCCCAAATTCTTGGCTCGGAAGAAGAAACGGCGAAGTCCGGTTTTTCCGAGCGATTATACTCTTTAAGGACCTGCTGCATCGGCTCCGTGAAATTGCCGAATCGAATCGCGTCTTTCTCAATCGCCTGAGTCTGCTCACGCGCGAGGGGCTCGTAATTAGAGAAGAACAGTCCGTTACGGGAGAAGTCGTTCTCGGTAGTCTTATCGTAGCCTCGATGAATCGCTTCATCCGGCCGCTGGAACAGTCGGTATTCGCAATTGAGAATAAACTTAAGCGACTTGTCTGTCTCCACCCCTGAATCGAGTCCGACAACATGGGAGGCCGGCACGATTACGGAAGCGGAAATATCATCTTCAGTTTGGATTTTCACCGCAGGGTAAAAATCTTTTCGCAGACTGAATACCCGCCAGGAACCATCTTCGGCGAATCCGACACGCAAATACTGGCTCAGCAGCTTTTGATCCCGGTACTTAAGCTCGTTGCCCGGCTTACCGTTGACCACATCCACGCTGAATCGATCTCTCCAGCCTTCGCCCCAGTCCGGCTTGTAGAACCGCTTAACAACCAGCACAATGTCAATAATGTAGCCGGGGGTTGATTCCAGCCAGCCATTGTACTCATCACTGTATTCAGGAGACGGCGACATTAACTTAATAACCGACCCGAGCGATCGCCTGTCACTCAAAATAGACCGGCCTTTGGGCCGGTTTCGGCTTTCATCGCGAAACCGATTTCCATACTCCTTGCTGACGATCTCTTCGACTTTATCAAAATCGCTTTTAATGTCGGCAGTAAAGACGGGTCCCGCCACAATTGCATCCGCGAGCGACTTGGAAATCTCCGACTTGCCACCTCCCGACACGGTACAAGGTTTGTGACAATAGGTGCCCACTGCTCCCGTTCCCACCAGTCTCCAACGCCTTCCCTGCATCGGTCGCACCATCTGCACCTTGTAGCCCGATGGCAGGATGTAAGTCACGTCAGGCTGCAGGTTCAATGTCTTAGCCTCTCCGTTCTTTTCCCACTTGATCACCTGATCATGCAGGGAAATATGGGACCCGGCAGGAATATAGATAACATCCTCGTAGGTTTTGTCTATCGCGTATCCATCTTCTTGAATATCGATTTCCCCGTCGAGAATATCAACCGTCTCTTCGAAGCTATGGTCCACTTCCTTGATGTAGCGGCTCAATCTAAAGTCTTCTCCAAGGTCGTAGCTCGCGAATGCTAAAGCTCCTCCGGCATGCTCTTCTTCAACGTTGCCGAGTAGATTGGCAGCATAGGACAACTGAGTCTTCACCTCTTTCTTGCAGTAGCCATAGTAGTTGTCCGCGATAATCGTAACCACTACTCCGCTACTGTCCCGAGAAGTCACTTTGAAGGCTCCGCCGTCATTGTATAGCTCGTCCTCAGTCTCCCAACACATGCCGTCGCGCTTCTGACGATCGGTGGCGTCATCAACGTGAGGCAAGCCCAGCTCTTTCTTGGTAAAGGTGATCAGATGCGGAGCCAGGATAACGCACCCGGTATGGCCCGACCAATGCTTAACATCCAATCCACTGTCGTTTTCTGCCAAATACGGATCTCCTGCATTCCCGAAAATGCTTTCCACGAAATCCAGATTACTCGTCAGATTCCCCGGCGCGAAAAACCGAACTTCCGTCCGCTTCTCTTCCGTTACGCCTTCAACCGCAGGCTGGACAACCGGGCGCAGCAGTAGGGATACGAAAAGCCGCGCTTTTTCTTCTTGGGTCGATGTGAAAGGCAGTTCCAGCAAATCATCGGGCGGATTCAGAGCTCGCTCGAGAAGCTTAGCAAACGTCGGGAGCGGCACCGCCTTTTTATCCGCAGGAATCGGAAGACCTCCCTCGGCAATGTGAAATACACCCTTAGTCGTGCGACGATCACTCGCCGGGTTGTTGAGCACCCCTTGCTTGACGCGAAAGCTGCTTACGATGTTGGACTTGAAAGAATCCGAGTCAGGCGGCAACGAGAGCGCCCTAGCCATGCCATGGCGCTCTAGTATGAGAATGTTGGTGGGCACCCATATTCTGTCGGGCGTGTCCAGATCCTTGAATAGCCGAACCACATAGTCCTGGATTCGCTGATCCACAGGGGATAAGTGCTCTCGAAGCAAACGATTCTTCTCCGCCACGCTTTGCAGCAACGAACTGCCCATCTGCAGGAATGGATAATCCTTCTCGTCGCCGAATATCGGGTAGCCCCGCGATCTCAGCTTCATGTTAAGAAATTCGACCAGCGACGCCTCGTCATACGAATTCTCTCCAGTTTCCATATCGAAACCGATACGGGTTTTCAAATTGCTCCAGTCGTTGTTCATTGAGGAAAAATAATAATCGAGGACCTAGAAACTAGGATAACGCGATATTCGCGCCAACCTTCAAGCTTGAAGCGGATTCGCTCGAGGAATCTACAAATTTGGCGCTATTCAGGAGGCTTCCAACAAGAAACCGGACGATGCGACTTAATGAGAACCCATTCAAGCGCTCAAAATTAGGCAGAAAGTCGCCAAGGTAGGGCTGACAGCGTGTCGGGCGTAGTACCTCAATCGCGGTACGAAGACTGATCCTCAGTCAGCCGCTCAGGAAGACAGTTGCAATTCGGCTGACTGAGGACAGTCAGCCCTACCATAAAATAACCAGGGTAAAAAAGTGGAGCTCGATGGTAGTTCGAAAGAGTAGCGCAGGCTTCCAGCCTGTGTTTAGACAGGCAAAATGCCTTGCCTACCCCCAGTCAGCCAGCCCCAACAATCGTAGGCATTTTGGGAACCGCCTCTAGAAGCCGTTGCGTGTAGGGATGCTTCGGAGCCTGGTAGAGCTGATCCGTTGGCCCTTGCTCAACGATTTCGCCCAATTCCATGACCAAGGCATCGTCGCAAATGTGCTCCACCACGGCCAGATCGTGGGCTATGAATAGATAAGTTATCCCCAGTTCTTCCTGCAGATCCTGGAGAAGATTAACGATCTGAGCTTGGACACTAACATCCAAGGCGCTGACGCATTCGTCGCAGATGATGAATTCAGGCTTGGAGCTCAATGCTCGGGCCACGCAAATCCGTTGGCGCTGTCCTCCGCTAAATTGATGCGGATAGCGATTCATCGAATCCGCGGGAAGCCCAACTTTCACTAAAAGTTCGGCAACCCGATCTTCGCGATCCTGCTTGCTCATTTCCGTAGCGTGCACCTTGAGAGGTTCGGCCACGATCGAAGCGATCGAATGGCGGGGATTCATGGAAGCGTAGGGATCCTGGAAAATAGTTTGAATACGCTTCCGGTAGGGCATGAACGCCCGCTCGTCCAAACTCGTTAACTCGTTGCCATCATACCTAATCGATCCGGCCCCGATTGGAGCCAAGCGGAGAATGGCCTTTCCGATAGTGCTTTTCCCACTACCACTCTCTCCAACGAGGCCCATAGTCGTTCCCTTGCGAACATCGAAAGAGACGCTTTTCACGGCACGGATAAATTCCGTTCGCTTGATGAATGCGCCGCGTCGCGCCTCGTAGGTGACACTCAATCCATCAACCTCCAGCAATGGATTTCCAGAACCTTTTAATTCACCACTCATTCGCTTCCCCACTCATTAAAATTTTCTAAACGCTGACAGCCAATCGCTAAACGCTATATCACAACTCAGCGTAATCCACCACTGGCAATCTTTCCCGTTTGGCTCCCATTTTCGGAATGCATTTTATCAAAGCCTGCGTGTAGGGATGCTCTGGATGCGCCAGTACCTTTTCAGCAGGCCCTGCCTCGACGATCTCGCCCCGAAACATGACCGCAATATCGTCTGCGAACTCATCGACGATACCGAAATTGTGGGTAATTAGGATAATCGACATTTCCAGCCGGCGCCGCAATTCCCTGAGAAGATTGATGATCTGGGTCTCGATTGTTACGTCCAAAGCCGTAGTCGGCTCGTCCGCGACTAGGATGTTTGGGCGACAGGCCAGAGCAATGGCGATCATCACCCGCTGTTTCATGCCGCCACTCATTTGGTGAGGGTAGTCCTCGGCTCGATTCTCCGGATCCCTTATGCCCACTTGATCTAGCAGGTGAATGACCTCTTTGCCAATATCCTCAACATCGTCCCGGTGATACTTGAGGGCCTCGGCTATTTGACTTCCTACCGTGAAATAGGGATTCAATGACGTCGATGGCTCCTGGAAAATATATGCGATCTCCTTGCCCCGAACGCCTCGCATTTCCTTTTCCGGCAAATCCAGCAGGCTTCTGCCGTTCAGTCTGGCTGCTCCCGAAACCTGGCACTGCGGTTCGGGCGGTAGTAGCTTCGTTAGAGCCATCGATGTCACGCTTTTCCCGCTGCCGCTCTCGCCGACAATGGCCAGCGTCTTACCCTTCTCCAAACTGAAAGAGATGCCTTTCACCGCTTCGTTGACCCCATCGCGGGAATGGAAGGACACGTTGAGATTCTCGACTTCAAGCAGCATGAATTTGCCACTTAATCTGCTGATAACCATCGCTCCGCCAAGTGTAAAAAGCGATCGTCTCGCCGTGAGTGTTTTAGACCACACTCGAAATTACTCATGAGTATTCTAGAGTTCATCAAGCATCGTTGGTGAACTCTCAACTCGCGCGTGCATCAACAACCCGCATTTTTCCTTGCTCGAGAAACGGAAATCCTGTTCCTTCCCCCTCCCTTCATTACTGAATGCTCAGGTGGTGAAATTGGTAGACACGCTGTCTTCAGGCGGCAGTGCTTAACGGCATGGGGGTTCGAGTCCCCCCCTGAGCACCATTTATTATTGATTATCAATAACTTATAAATTTTACGTGAATCGCACACAAAACCGGTTTGTCGCAATCAGAGCCTCACTCAAACGGATCTCTACGAACTCGCTCCGTATTCAACACATAGGTACAATCTCGCTAACCACTAGCATTCAGACGTCACTCAGAATCGTATCGATCGGAAAATCTTCCAATTGACTCGATTGCCGATTCCCTATTTGAATCAAAACTAAACCCCGAAAAACGTGCGTCTACCCTACGTTGACGAAGTTCGCTCTGTTTTTGTTTCTCAGTTTCATCTGGTCCGATGGCAACTGCAAAGCGGCACAACTAGAATCCAGTAGTTCGGCCGCCAAGGATCGCCCGAGCCTGCTCGTTTACGGCGCCACTCCGGGAGGTGTCGCCTGCACCATCCGAGCCGCCCGCGAGGGCTTGGACGTTCTTCTTGTCAGCCACACTGCTCATCTAGGCGACATGTTCACCAACGGTCTAAGCACTATGGATACACTTTATAATGGCCGGCGGGCGCCTTTGTATGCTGAGTACAGACAAAGCCTCCAGCCCTATCACGCCCTCATTCGCTTGAAGCTGCATAAATAGCTGCTTAGCTTGTCCCGCAAATGGCGGAATATTGTTGATCAGAAGTGTATTTAACTCGGAGCGTAAGCTATTACTTCGTAAGTCGCCTTCAAACTCTCCATAACGTTTCCAAGACTATCCTATTCCATATTGAGCTTCGTAACTTATTGGAACAAACCAATTAGACACTCCGTTTTTCCATGAATCAAACTGATAGACGTCACTTCCTTAAAACCGCCGCTACTGGCACCATCGCCGCCGGACTGAGCTCGTCATTTAGCCTAGCCCAAGAAGCAGGCCTTGAAAGGCCCAACATCGTCATACTATTCATAGACGATCTCGGCTACGGAGATATCGCATGCTTCGGTAACCCGCACATACCCACTCCACATATCGACTCGCTCGCCGCTCGCGGGGCCAAGTGCACAATGTCCTACATCACCAATCCCCCTTGCTGTCCCAGTCGTTGCAGCCTTATGACCGGCATGTATGCCCAGCGCTTTGGTAAATCAGGCATGGCTCGCGGACTGCCCATTCCCGAAGACCATCCCACCATGGGCGAGTTCATGCGCGATGCCGGCTACACAACAGGACAAATCGGCAAATGGGATATCGGCGACAACACTCAGGGGCCTCACCAACGTGGTTTCACAGAAGTCGCTAAGAATGCTCCTGGAAATCAATATGATCGTGAAAATAAAGATGGCAGCTATGTATACCTGACCGATCTCGACGGCGACTACCTAGCCGAATTCGTCAACCGAAATGCAACCCGTACGACAAGCTCAGGGCAGGCCAAGCCCTTCTTCCTCTACTTCTCTCCCTTCGCCGTTCACTCGAACGTTAAGAACACGCCCCAGCACTATCGCGACCGAATACCCGGCGGCAATGGAACCGCCTATGAAGGAGCCGTGGTAGCTGTTGACGACGCCGTGGGCAAACTGCTGGCCCAGCTCAAGAAGCACAACCTCGAAGACGACACTCTCATTTTCTTCACTGGCGACAACGGGGCCAATCGCTCCCACGGCGGTTCGTCCGAACCGTATCGCGGAGGCAAGGGTAGAGATACCCAGCAAGAGGGCTGGGTTCACACGCCCACCATTATTACTTGGCCCGGAGTCATTCCGGCAGGCGTCACTTACGAAGGCAAGACCGCCACTATCGATTTCTACGCCACTATGGCGGCGGCCATTGGAAAACCGCTACCGGATCGTTGCGACGGGGTTGATCTGCTGCCCTATCTTAAAGGAGAGAAGCAAGGCGACGCCCATGATTATATTTTCTGGCACAATGCAGACCCCACCGACGAACCGCGTCGCAATCTGTACGCCGTTCGCTGGAAGGACTGGCGGATGGTTAAGGGCCTATATTACTGGCAGCTATACGACCTTAGGAAGGACCCCAAGGAGATGAATGATCTCGCCCGGAAGCACCCCGACGTAGTCAGACACCTGCGCGAACGCTATAATGCATTCGTCAACACCCTCCCAGCCCTCAAGCCAAGCGCAAGCTACAAGGGCGGCGGGCAAGTGCCTAAAGGCTGGGGCTGGCACTACAGCAAGGGATAAAGATCCGAGGTTATGAACTTCATTCAAACAAAGATAATCGCCTGCTTGATTTTCGCTCTCCTGGCTTATCAAGACCTATTCGCCGAGCGACCAAACATCATCGTCTTTCTCACGGACGACCAGGACAAGGAGTCCATCGGTGCGTATGGCGGAAACGTCTGGACGCCCAACTTGGATCGCATGGCTCGCGAGGGCATGCTCTTCCACAACGGATTAGTCACCAGTACGGTCTGCACGCCATCGCGCTACTCGTTTCTGACAGGACGCTACGCGAGCCGATCCACCTCCGAGCCCTACCTGCACGAGAATCCAGACGGTCATCAGGCCTTCCCCGCGTTCAATATGGGCCTTGAGGCGAACAACCTAAACGTGGCGGGCG
>MDTA01082732.1_pt1 | contig 18738 bp, 25 predicted proteins | sample 811151 | NCBI WGS metagenome assembly MDTA01 (sample SAMN05326648, study PRJNA326480) | marine metagenome | isolation source: seawater | place: Indian Ocean: South | collected 2010
AACTTTCAAAAAAAAAAATAGGAATGTCCATATCATGTGATGGTGTATGTTTAACGCTTATATCGTATAAAAAAAAATTAATGGAATTTTTTTTATCAAAGGAAACTTTGAGTAGAAGTAAATTCAAAAATATTAAAAAAGGTGAAAAAATAAATTTAGAAACACCTTTAAAAAAAGGTCAAGATATATCGGGTCATATATGTCAAGGTCATGTTGATACCACGGCTACATTAATAAAAAAATTTAAAAAAGATAAAGCATATGTCCTTGAATTTAAAATTCATGGAAATTTTAAAAAATTTTTAGTCAATAAGGCATCAATATTAATAAATGGTGTTTCTTTAACAATATCAAAAATAGTTGGTAATAAATTTTCAATTTGGATAATTCCACATACATCAAAATTAACAAATATGGCAGATTTGAAATTAAAAGACATAGTTAATATAGAAATTGATATATTGTCTAAATATGTAAAAAAATTCCTAAATGAAAAATAAAAATTATACCTCAATAGTAAAAATTATTTCAATAGCCAAAAGAGGTGGAATGTATATTTTAGTGGATGATGAAAATAGAGAAAATGAAGGTGATCTTATTTTTTGTGCATCAGATGTAAATCCAAAAAAAATAAACTTCATGGCTAAATATGGACGTGGTTTAATTTGCTTGGCTCTTGACTCTACACAAGCAAGGAAACTGAATTTAAATTACATGTCACCAGTAAATAAATCTAGGCATCAAACTGCTTTTACTGTCTCTATAGAAGCTAAAAAGGGTGTTACAACAGGAATTTCTGCAAGTGATAGATCTAAAACAATTAAAGTTGCGACTAAAAAAAATGTAAAAAAAAATGATATAGTATCTCCAGGACATGTTTTTCCAATTATCTCTAAAGACGGTGGTGTACTAGTTAGAGCTGGTCACACAGAGGCATCTGTAGATATATCTAGACTTGCAAAAAAAAATAACTCTGCTGTTATTTGTGAAATACTTAACGAAGACGGATCAATGGCTAAAGGGCAAGATTTATTTAATTTTGCTAGAAAACATAAATTAAAAATAGCCAAGATTGAGGATTTAATTGCTTATAGATTGAAAAAAGAAAAATTAATTAAATTAAAAAAAACAACATCTATTAAATTTAAAAAATCAATATATAAAATACGAGTTTACGAAAACCTTCTTGATGGTACAGAACATTTTGCATTAATAAAAGGTAAAATTAAAAAAGAAAGTTTACCTAGGGTTCGAGTTATATCGTCCAATATAATTCACAATTATTTGATTAATCAAAAAATTCCTACTTCATTTACGAAAACACTAAATTATTTTAAAAGATTTAATAATTGTGTATTAGTTTTCATAAATAATACTAACCCAAAATTAATTACACAAACACTAAAAGCCTATAAGGTAAAAAATAATAATTCGAACAAAAACTCAGATAATTTGATTAGAAATTATGGTATTGGAGCTCAAATTATTAAAGATTTAAAAATTAATAAAATGATACTAGTATCTAGTTCCCCAAAAAAAGTTATTGGTTTGGAAGGTTACGATATAAAAATTATAAGACAAGAAATAGTGAAATGAGAAATAAAATATTAGTAGTAGCATCTAATTACTACAAAGATATAACAAAAAAATTAATTAATAGTGCTTGTAAAAAATTAAATAATTACGATTATAAAATTATTTATGTACCTGGTATTTTTGAAATACCAGTAACTATAGCTAAAAATATGAATAAATATCAGGGTTTCATTGCTTTAGGATGTGTAATAAAAGGTAAAACATATCATTTTGAACTAATTTCAAATTCAACAACATTAGGCATTATGAATTTGTCAATCAAATATAAAAAACCAATTGGTGATGGAATTATTTCATCTTTTAATAAAGCTCAAGCAATCAAAAGAACAAACAAAGGCAAAGAGGCTGCTGAGGCTGTAATTTCAATATTAGAACAATAGTATGCCAATTAATTATAGTCCCAAAAATAATCCAAGAGTAATAATTATTCAAAAAATATATAACAAAATTTTTAATAATGATGAAAATATTACCTTTCCTAAGCATAGATTTAAAAAATTTATCAAAGATGTCGTTAACGGTACTATTGAAAGATATGAATTAATTGAAGAGGAAATTAATTTTCATTTGAGTGATGATCTTAATTTAAAAAGACAAGATAAAGTATTTGAAGTTATAATAAAAAGTGCAATTTATGAACTTTTATACAAACCAAATACATCAACAAAAATAATCATCAAAGAATATTTGAATGCATCTAATTTCTTTATAGAAAATTCTCAAACAAAATTTTTAAATGCTATATTAGATAAAATTTCAAAACGATTAAGAAATTAATGATTGAAGAAGAATTTATAAAAAATTATTTATCTAAATTAGCTAAAAATAATAAATCCGCAAAAAATCTAAATGACGATATATTTTATGATAAAAAAAATAAAATTGCTGTTTCTATAGATACATATAATGAGGGTGTTCATTTTTTAAATTTTGATAATCCTAGTTTAGTAATAAAAAAAATTATCAGATCATCAATTTCTGATTTAATTTGTAAAGGAGTTAAACCGAAATATTATTTTATATCTGCTAGTTTAAAAAAAAAAACCTTAAATAATAAATTATCAAAACTTTTAATAAAATCTTTAATGGAAGAGCAAAAAAAATTTAATTTAAAGATCTCTGGTGGTGATACTGTATCAGGTAAATTTATATCTTTCACAATAGTATCTATTGGTTTTGCCAATAAAATTATCGAAAGAAATAATTCAAAATTAAATGATGATATTTATGTTACTGGAAATATTGGCGATAGCTATATAGGATTACAATTACTTAAAAAAAAAATTAAAATATCTAACAAAATATCAAAAGATTACTTTATTAAAAAATATTATATTCCGGATATACCATTTAAATCTATTAATTTAATTCAAAAATTATCTAATTCATCAATAGATGTATCGGATGGCTTACTTATTGATTTAAATAAATTGATAAACCAACAAAAGTTGAATTATTTAATTGATATTGACAAAATACCTACTTCAATTCAGTTTAAAAAATTTAATAAAAACAATAGTTATAAACTTGAAAAATTATTATTTCATGGTGATGATTATCAAACACTTTTTACAGCAAAACGATCCTATAGAAGGAAAATTTTACAAAAATTTAAAAAAATGAATCAAAAAATATCAATCATAGGTAAAATTATTAAATCAAATAAGTCTAATTTTTTAAAAATCGATAAAAAGATTAGAAAAATTACAAATTATCAAGGATATTCACACTATTTGTAAAAAGTTATTTATTGCCTTTTATCAATTTTTTTGTAATGTCCGATTTTTAATATTTATAGAAACAAATCTATGGAAGCAATCAACGAGACAATTTTAATTTATACAATTCTTGCAGGAATTTTATCAATAATTTACGGTTTTTTTACAGGAAAAAATATTCTTAATGCAAGTTCAGGAAATCAAAAAATGCAAGAAATAGCTTCTGCTATTCAAATTGGTGCTAAGGCTTATTTAAACAGACAATACAAAACAATTGCGGTTGTGGGTGTAGTAGTTTTAGTTATCATAAGTATTGCATTTAGTGCATTAGTTGGATTAGGCTATTTAATCGGAGCAACTTTGTCAGGAATTGCTGGATATGTTGGTATGTTAGTTTCAGTTCAAGCAAATGTAAGAACTGCTGAAGCATCAAGAAAGGGACTTGTAAAAGGTTTGGATATAGCATTTAAATCTGGGGCTGTAACTGGTATGTTAGTTGCAGGTTTAGCCTTATTATCAATTGCTGTATATTATTACATTTTATTAAAATTTAATATTGATGAGAGAGAAATTGTTAATGCACTTGTTGCATTAGGCTTTGGTGCATCTTTAATATCAATTTTTGCTAGGTTAGGCGGAGGTATTTTTACTAAAGGGGCCGATGTAGGAGCTGATCTTGTTGGTAAAGTAGAGGCAGGAATTCCTGAAGATGATCCAAGGAACCCTGCAGTGATTGCAGATAATGTTGGTGACAATGTTGGTGATTGTGCTGGCATGGCAGCTGATTTGTTTGAAACATATGCAGTAACAATTGTTGCGACAATGGTTTTAGCCTCAATATTTTTTATTAACGATATGAGCATGATGTTATACCCTTTATCTATAGGTGGAGTTTGTATTGTAACGTCAATTTTAGGAACCTTTTTTGTAAAACTTGGTAATAGCAAAAATGTTATGAATGCACTCTATAAAGGATTTATCGCAACAGCTATTTCCTCATTAATTCTTCTATATCCACTAACAGACTATGTAATTGGATTTTCCTCAGAGTTTACAGTAAATGACAAAACATTTAATGGAAAGAATTTGTATTTTTGTGGAGTTATAGGTTTGATTATTACTGGTTTAATCATATGGATTACAGAATATTATACTGGCACGAATTATAGGCCTGTAAAGAGTGTAGCTAATTCTTCAACTACAGGTCATGGAACAAATGTAATTCAAGGTTTAGCTGTTTCTATGGAGGCTACAGCTATTCCTGCATTAATTATAGTAAGTGGTATTTTATTAACAAATAGTATTGCAGGTTTATACGGCATTGCTATTGCTGTAACGACAATGCTAGCGTTAGCTGGTATGGTAGTTGCCTTAGACGCATATGGTCCAGTTACTGATAATGCTGGAGGTATAGCAGAAATGTCAAAACTTCCAAATAATGTGAGGAAAACAACCGATGCATTAGACGCTGTAGGAAATACAACTAAAGCAGTTACAAAAGGCTATGCGATTGGTTCAGCAGGCTTAGGTGCACTTGTTCTTTTTGCAGCCTACACAGAGGATATAAAGCATTTTTCAAAAGAAGCTGGATCAAAACTTGAAGGAATAGTTGTTACTTTTGATTTATCAAATCCTTATGTTGTAGTTGGTTTGTTAATTGGCGGAATGCTACCATATTTATTTGGTTCTATGGGAATGCAAGCTGTGGGAAGAGCTGGAGGATCTGTTGTTATAGAAGTTAGACGCCAGTTTAAGAAATTTCCCGGAATTATGAAAAGAACACAAAAACCAGACTATGCAAAATTAGTGGATTTACTTACTGTTGCAGCGATAAAAGAAATGATCATACCATCGTTACTTCCTGTTTTGTCACCTATAGTCCTCTATTTTATTATTTTTGCAATCGGAGGACAAGTAGCAGCCTTAGCATCTGTTGGTGCAATGTTACTTGGAGTTATTATTACAGGATTATTTGTTGCAGTATCCATGACAGCTGGGGGAGGTGCATGGGATAATGCAAAAAAATATATTGAGGATGGAAACTTTGGTGGAAAAGGATCTGAGGCGCATAAGGCAGCTGTTACTGGTGATACGGTGGGTGACCCATATAAAGATACAGCAGGTCCAGCTGTTAATCCAATGATTAAAATTACGAATATAGTTGCTTTATTATTACTTGCAGTAATTGCATCTTAATTTATTTAATTTTTTTCTCTTTTCTTCCGAGCTACAGGTGCATTTATTTTTTGTCTTAAACTAGTCAAAACATTATAAATATATGAATTTTTGCTATAACCAGCCAATGTTATATTCTTAGAAAACTCAATATTGTTTGTATCATTTAAGTCGTATAGGTCTTTTTTTTTTAATATTCCTTCTTCATTGAACTTTAATACTAGAACATTATTTTTAATTGTTTTCCTTTTTCCTAATTTAAATATAGTTGTGCTGGTTTTTTTTCTTTCTATAAAAATTAGAACATTCTCGTCAAACGAACTTATAGATGATGGTGGTCCCAAAAGATCGTTAACATCACTTTTACTAGTTTTGTCAATTATTAGTTCTTCTGATTTTTTTTCTATTAAGGAAAGACCATGATTACTAATTACTTTGTTAGTTGTACAACTTGATAAAAATATAAAAATAACTATTAATAGTTTCATTAAATGACAAATTATATAAATATTTACAATAATTTAATAAAATTAACTAGAAATAAATTACTTTATCATAATATAGGGAGTGAAGAAGTATTTTCCTATAGATTAACACTTTTTTTAATTCATTTTGCTTTTTTTCTTAAAGTTTTTAAAAATGAAAATAATAAAAAATTAATGCAGAATATTTATGATTACAATTTTAAACAAATTGAAATATCGATTAGAGAAATTGGGTATGGAGATGTATCAATTAATAAGAAAATGAAGGATTACCTAAATTTATTCCATAAGATTATTGGAGATATTCATTATTGGGAAAATATTGACAATAATAAAAAGGGAGAATTTTTTATTAATATCCTAGATAAAAATTCAAATTCAAGTTTTTTTGTAGATTATTTTGATAATTACTTAAATAATTTAAAAAATAAGTCTTTAAATTACTATATAAACAATATATTAGATCATTAAAATATATCTTATGGCTGTACCAAAACGTAAAACTACAAAATCGAGAGCTGGTAAAAGAAGGTCTCATAATAGAATTAACCCTAAAAATATTATAGAGGATAAAAAATCCGGTGAATACAGATTGTCCCATCATCTTGATTTAAAAACTGGATTTTATAAAGGCAGGCAAGTAATAGACCCTAAAGAGTAATTTTATGTCAGATAAAATTAAAATTGCAGTTGATGCAATGGGTGGAGATAATGCGCCAGAAAAAGTTATAATGGGTGTTTCGCACCATTCTAATAATTCACAAGATATAATTTATAACATATTTGGTGATGAAGACTTAATTAAAAATTATTTAAACAAATATAAAATTAATAATAGCTATAATATTTTTCATACAAAAGAAAAAATAGCTGGTGAAGACTCTGCTCTTGCCGCTGCAAAAAAAGGTAAAAATACTAGTATGTGGATGGCTATTGAAAGTGTAAAATTAAAAAATTCTGACGTAGTTATTTCAGCCGGTAATACAGGAGCATTATTTGTTATTGCTAAATTAAATTTAGAGATGATCGACAATATAGATAAACCAGCACTATCAGCTTTATGGCCAAATAAAAATGGTATGAATGTTGTTTTGGATTTAGGAGCAAATATTGAGTGTAATGAAAAAAATTTGATTGACTTTAGCTTAATGGGCGCAGCACTTCACAAATCTTTATATCCCAATGAAGACTCAAAAGTTGCTTTATTAAACATAGGATCTGAAGAATTAAAAGGTAATAACACTATTAAAAATGTTTATAAGACGCTCTCTAATAACAAAAATAATCTTTACGAATTCTCCGGATATGTTGAGGGAAATCATATTATGGATGGTAATGTAAATGTAATTATAACAGATGGTTTTACAGGAAATGTTGCACTAAAAACTGCTGAGGGTACAGCTAATTTTATTACATCGGAATTAAAAAAAGCGTTAAGTAAAAATTTATTAGGTAAATTTTCTTCGTTAATGAACATAAAAAATCTTACAGAATTTAAAAATAAACTTGATCCAAGATTATATAATGGAGCAATTTTATTGGGGCTTAAAACTCCAGTCATCAAAAGTCATGGTGGTACGGATTATATAGGTTTTTCTAATTCTTTAAAAGTTTGCGAAAAAGTTATAAAAGGTAATCTTATAACAAAAATAAAAGAAAATATTTTATAAAGTGAGAATAAATCTTACAAAAAAGGATATAGTTAATTCAATTTATATGCAAATTGGATATTCAAAAAAAGTATCTGAGACACTTTTAGAGGAATTTTTTAATATATTGTTAAATAGCCTGATACATAAAAAAATTGTAAAAATTTCAAAGTTTGGAACATTTTTTTTAAAAGAAAAAAAACAGAGAATTGGTAGAAACCCTAAAACTAAAAAAGAGGCAGTTATCACTGCAAGAAATGTTATAAGCTTTAAGGCATCAAAAGAATTAAAAAAATTTATTAATGAAATTTAAATGAATGAAAAAAAATATAAATCTATAAGTGAGGTAGCTCAAATCTTAAATCTTGTAGATAAAAAAACAGGTAAATTATCAACACATACCTTAAGGTTTTGGGAAAAAGAATTTAAGCAACTAAATCCTAAAATATTTGCTGGTAGAAGAAGATATTATGATAATAATTCCATAGAAGTTTTAAAAAAAATTCAATTTCTTTTAAAAGAGAAGGGTATGACAATTAAAGGAGTAAAAAAATTGCTTAATTCAAATGAGACAGGTGTTGACGAAATAAATAATTTATCTATAAAGGCTAAAAATATCAAAAATAGATTAGAAAAAATTTCTAACTTATTGAAAAAATTAAAAAACTAATATGGCAAAAAAAACACATATAAAAGTGCGTTTAGTTCCAGAGTCAAAACCTGATAGTCCATTTTTTTATTATGTTAAAAAACCTGCGGGTGGAGAAAAGGCGAAAGTAAAATTAAAGGTAAAAAAATATAATCCATCAACACGTAAACATGAATATTTTGTTGAAAAAAAATTACCACCGCATAGTAAATAACTATTTTTTGTTAAAATTTCTTCTTTCATAATCAATGTAGGCTCTAATCATATTTTTCCAAATAATATTTGTTATTTTCGGATCAATATTGAGATTAATTGATTTTTTCCTAATATTTTTAAGAATTAATTTTATTCTTTTATTATCTACTATCTGATATTTAAAAGTTTTTAATTTTAGCACTTTTTTGACTAATTCAGTTCTTCTTTTTATTAATTTTAAAATTTCATTATCAATTTTATCTAATTTTTTTCTGATTTTATAAAGTTCTATTTTGTTTTTAGGCGACATTTAATCAATTGGATTTATTTAAATTTATTATAACAATTGTATTATGTACACAGATAATCCCAAAATTCAAAGTCAAATTTCTACCTGGTTAGCTTTTATGTTCTGGCTTATATCGCTAATGATAATAGTAGGTGGTTTAACAAGACTCACTGACTCGGGTTTATCTATTACTCAATGGCAATTATTTTCTGGAATACTCCCACCTATAACTAATGATGATTGGGTTTATTATTTTGATCTTTATAAAGAAATTCCTGAATTTAAATTACAAAATTTTTCTATGACAATGAGTGAGTTTAAAATAATTTTTTGGTGGGAATGGATACACAGGTTTTTAGGTAGATTAATAGGATTAGCTTTTCTAATTCCATTAATATTCTTTACTTTTAGAATTAACTTTAGAAGATTGATTAGCTTATATTTTATATTTGCTTTGATATGTTTCCAAGGATTTATTGGATGGTACATGGTTTCAAGTGGTCTAGTAGATAGAGTGGATGTTAGTCATTTTAGATTATCAATACATTTATTAATTGCATTTTTCATCTTATCTCTAATATTTTGGAACTATCTAAAAATTAAAAACATTAAAATTCAAACTGATAATATAAATACAATAATTCCTATTACATTTTTGATCTTAGTATTTTGCCAAATAACTATTGGTGCATTTGTTTCTGGTATGGACGCAGGTACGATATATAACTCTTGGCCTTTGATGGGTAATAACTTTTATCCTGATGATAATGACTATATAAATTTATTCAAATTATCGGCGTTTAGTGACCCTTCCTTGGTTCAATTTATGCATCGTAACTTAGCTTATCTAATTTTATTCTTCTACTTATATGTATTAATAAAAGTTTATAAAAAAAAATTAGTTAAAATGTATTTTGTAATTAATTTGTTAGGAATTTTATTATTAATTCAAGTTGTATTAGGAATATTAACTTTAATGCATGGTGCACAGATAAAATTCGCATCCATGCACCAAATGAGTTCTATTTTCTTAGTTGCTGCTAGTATCTATTTTTTATATATAAATACAAGGTCTAGCTCACAGCTTTCAGGCTAGGTTTACCTGAGGCATCTAAAGCTTGTTTTAAGTCAGCAATAATATCATCAGGATGTTCTATCCCTATTGACAATCTAACGTAACCAGGGGTGACACCAGCCGCTAATAATTCTTCCTCTGTTAATTGGCTATGAGTAGTTGTAGCTGGATGAATAGCCAAACTTCTTGCATCACCTATATTTGCAACATGGTAAAACATTTTTAAAGCCTCGATAAACTTTTTACCAGCTTCAACACCACCTTTAACTTCTATGCCGATTAAAGCACCGTTACCACCTTTAAAGTATTTCTTAGCTCTATCACCAACAGCACCCTTATGAAGAGTTGGATAAATCACTCTCTCAACATTTTTATGTTTCGATAAAAAATCAACTGCTTTTTCAGCGTTTGAACAATGTTGTTTCATTCTTAGAGGAGCGGTTTCCAAACCTTGAATAATTCCCCAAGCATTGTCTGGTGCTAATGGTGCACCTAAATCTCTAAGAAGACAAACTCTTGCTCTTACAGCAAAAGCAACATTTGCTCCAGTTAATTGAGGAACTACCTCACCCCAGACTGCACCTCCATAACTTGCATCAGGTTCATTAAAAAGGGGTTGTCTTTTAGGATCAGCAGTCCAATCAAAATTTCCTCCATCAACTAAACAACCGCCGATTACTGTACCGTGACCTCCAATAAATTTAGTTAATGAGTGAACTACAACAGCTGCACCGTGGTCCAAAGGTTTACATATAACTGGTGATGCTGTGTTATCCATAATAAGTGGAATATTATGTTTTCTTCCAATGTCAGAAACTTCCTTAATTGGGAAAACCCTTAAATATGGATTTGGTAAAGTTTCAGCGTAAAAACATCTTGTTTTATCGTCTACTAATTTTTCAAAGTTTTTTGGATCAGACGGATCTGCATATCTACATTCGATACCAAGTTTTTTTAATGTATGTGTAAATAAATTAACTGTGCCTCCATAAAGATCTGTCGAACTAATAAAATTATCACCAGATTGGCATAAATTCATTATAGCGAAAGTTGAGGCAGCTTGGCCAGAGCCGACAGTTACACAAGCTAAACCATTTTCTAATGCAGCTACTCTTTTTTCTAGAACATCATTTGTAGGGTTCATAATCCTTGTATAAATATTACCAAACTCTTTTAGACCAAATAAGTTTGCAGCATGATCTGTACTATTAAATTGATAAGAGGTTGTTCTATAAATTGGAACAGCCACTGCTGTTGTTGATGGGTCACTTCTATATTCACCACCATGTAAAGCTATTGTTTCTGGATTTTTTGATTTTGACATATATTCTCCTTTTCAAAATTATAAAGTTAATCATATTATAGTTGTAGAGTTACATTCAAGACTAAAAAAGTTGGATAAATAAGCATTTATTTAATTAAACCTACAATTGACTTTATTATAATTTAGAGTATTAATCCCGCATCATGACTAATTTCCTTAAAAAAAGCGAAATATCAAATAACTGGTACGAAATTGATGCTACAAATGCTGTAGTTGGTCGTCTAGCAACAATTATCTCAAAAATATTAAGAGGTAAAAACAAGACAAATTTCACACCACACATGGATAATGGGGACTTTGTTGTTGTTAAAAACATTAAAAACATAAAATTTACAGGAAATAAATTCGAAGATAAAAAATATTACAGACATACTGGATATCCTGGAGGTATTAAAGAAACTACCCCTAAGAGATTAAGTGAGAAAAAGCCTGAAGAGATTCTTAAACTAGCTGTTAAAAGAATGTTACCAGGGGGACCTCTTGCAAAAAAACAACTTTCAAAATTAAAAATTTATGATGGAACAAATCATCCTCATACAGCTCAAAATCCTATAGTTATAAATTTATCTGAATTAAATAAAAAAAATATAAAAATATAATATGGAAAATTTTAAATACGCTACCGGTAGAAGAAAAACTTCAATTGCAAAAATATGGCTTTCTAAGGGAACTGGCAAAATATTAGTTAATGGAAAAGATTTTAAAGATTATTTTAAAAGATCCAATCATCAGATGCAAATAATTAGACCTTTTGAAATTATAAATCAGTCAAGTGATTATGATGTTAAGTGTAAAGTTACAGGAGGTGGTTTGACTGGTCAAGCCGGCGCTATGGTTCACGGTATAGCAAAAGCAATTCTTTTATTTGATGAAAATTTGAAACCAACTTTAAAAAAAGAAAAACTTACAACAAGAGACTCACGTTCAGTAGAACGTAAAAAATACGGTCACAAAAAAGCAAGAAGAAGTTTTCAATTTTCGAAGAGATAATCATTTTAATAAAATTAAATTTTTTATGAAAAAAATTAGTACATTAATTTTTGGATCAACCGGTTATATTGGAACTCAACTGGTTAAATTATTAATTAAACATAAATATGTGAATATTAAATATTTATGTGGGAATACAAGTGTTGGTAAAAAACTAAAAAATATAGATAAATCTATTAAGACTAAACTTCCAGTGATCAAAAAATTTAATAGAAAATTATTGAAAGATGTAGATGTTGTTTTTACTGCATTACCAAATGGCGACTCACAAAAGATTTCTAAAAAATTATATGATCACAATATATTAATTGACTTGTCAGCTGATTTTAGAATTAAAAATCCAATAATTTATAAGAAATGGTATAAAATTGAACATTCTGCAAAATCAAATATTAAAAAATCAATTTATTCAATACCAGAGTTAACTAAAAAAAAAGTAAAAAAATATAAAATCATATCTTGTCCAGGATGTTACCCAACAAGCATACTTTTACCTTTAATACCATTAATTAAAAATAAACTTGTAAAGCAAAGAAATATTATAATTGACTCCAAATCTGGATACTCTGGTGCTGGAAAAAGTGTACACAAAAAATATAAAAATAAAAATTTATATGAATCGCTGAGTGTTTATGGAATTGCAAATCACAGACATAACCCTGAAATCCAACAAGGGTTTAAATCACACACAAATAAATTAGTAAGTTTTACTTTTACTCCTCATTTGACACCAATGTTCAGAGGTATTTTAACTAATATATATTTAGATTTACCACAAAACTCCTCAATAAATAAAATTGTTACTTGTCTTAATAAAACATATAAAGAGGATAATTTTATTAAAGTTATGAAACCAAATAAATTAATTTCAACAAATGATGTTATAAATACAAACAACTGTTTAATTTCAGTAAATAAATCAAAAAATGTTAATAAAATTATTATAGTCTGTGCAATAGATAATTTAATAAAAGGTGGGGCTGGTCAGGCAATTCAAAATTTGAATTCTTACTTTGATTATCCTTATAAAGAGGGTTTGCAATGAAATATTTTAAATTTTTAATTATTATTCTTATTTTAAATAATTGTTCATTTAATACATCATCAAATATGTGGAAATATAATAAAAACAAAGAGGCTTTACTAACTAATTTTGATATTTTAGATCAAAATGTTGACTTTGAAAAATATAAAAATTTTATATTAAAAAATTCTGTTGAAAATGAATATCCAAATTTAAATTAGATGTCTGTTATGAAAAGAGTTAATATTGGAATTATAGGATTAGGTCAAATTGGTAATTATCTTTACAATGAATTAAGTAAAAAAATAAATGATATTGAACTTAAAACTGGAAAGAAAATCAAAATTGTAGCTATATCTGCAAAAAATAAAAATAAGATAAGAAAGTTTAAAATTAACAAAAAAATTTTTTACAATAATCCGCTCGAAATTATTAAAAAAAATAAAATTGATATTTTATTTGAGGTAATTGGAAAATCTGATGGAATTTCAAAAAAAATAGTTGAAAAAGCATTAAAAAATAAAATACACGTTATAACACCTAATAAAGCACTAATTTCTAAACACGGTGATTATCTATCTGTACTAGCAGAAAAAAACGGTGTAAATTTAGAATTTGAGGCTTCTGTAGCTGGAGGAATACCAATTATAAGAACTATAAAAGAGGGTCTAGCTACAAATAAAATTTTTAAAATACATGGAATTTTAAATGGTACATGTAATTTTATTTTGACCTCGATGGAAAAAGATAAATTACCGTTCAATACAGTATTAAGCAATGCACAAAAACTAGGATATGCTGAACCAGGAAATCCAAAGTTAGATTTGAATGGTTATGATGCATTCGCAAAAATAAGAATTTTGTCTTCGTTAGCTTTTAATAATAAAATTTCAAAAGAAAAATGTTTAGTGGAAGGTATAGAGAATATAGAATTAAAAGATATAGAAATTGCTAATCAGCTTAATTTTAGAATAAAGCTTTTAGGTATTTCTGAAATTAGAAATAGTAAATTATTTGAAAGGGTTCATCCTTGTTTAGTAAAAAAGGACAGTTACATAGGAAACGTTGATGGTGTTATGAATGTTGTGATAACAGAAGGTTCACCGGTGGGTGAAAGTGTTTTGCAGGGAGAAGGGGCTGGACCAGGTCCAACAACATCTGCATTAATGTCAGATTTATTGTCAATTTTAAGAGGTAATATAAAATATCCTTTTGGAATACCGAGTTACAAAAGAAGAAATATAAAATCCTTTAATTTTAATAACTATATAAATTCTCTTTATCTACGCTTTGAAGTTAAAGATAAACCAGGCGTACTATCACAAATAACTAATCAATTAGCAAAAAAAAATATATCAGTTCAAAGACTAATTCAAATACCTAACAAAAATAAAACAGCTTCAATAATTATTATTACTCATAAAACAGAGGAATTTTCTGCCCAATCGTGCATCGAAAGGTTAAATAAACTAAAAAATATTTTGAAGGCACCCACAGTTATAAGACTTTTATAGATGGAGATATATTCTAGACTCTTCGAAGTAATTTTTCCTGTATTCTTTGTTGTGGGTATTGGATATTACATTGGCAAAAAAAATCCTAAAATTGATACATCATTTATAACAAACTTTGGTGCTAATATAGGATCACCAGCTATAGTTATATATTCTGTGACTACCACAGGTCTGACTTTTCAAATTTTTGTAAATTATTTTTCATATTATTTTCTAGCTATATTGGGTTTTGCAATAATAGGTATAGTTTTCTTATCTATACTTAAAAAAGATATAATTATGGAATTACCTCCATTTATTTTACCAAATACTGGAAATATGGGTCTTCCAATTTGTTTGTTTGCTTATGGTTCACAAGGTTTAGGTATAGCTGGTGCCATAGCAGCTTTAATAATACTTTTTCATTTTACATTAGGAGTATTTTTAGCAAGCAAAAAGTTTGATATAAGTATCATTTTAAAAAGTCCTGCTTTTTATGCTGTAATAATTTCAGTTTTAATAATCTATTTTAAAATTCAGATCCCGAATTTTATAGTAAATACAACAATGTTATTAACATATGCTACAATTTTTTTAATATTAATGTCACTTGGAATTGCATTAACAAGACTTAAAGTTTTTTCTTTCAATAAGGCATTGATATCATCGATTGCAAGAGTATTTCTAGGACCATTAGTAGGTATATTAATAATATACACTTTTAATTTGAGTGGAGTCGCAGCTGGAGTTTTATTAATACAATGTTCCATGCCTAGTGCAATATTAAATTACTTAGTTGGCTCAATATATTCACCAAAAAAAGTTGTTGATAATATTGCAAGTATGATAGTAGTTTCAACTGTTTTATCTTTCATAACAATTCCAATAGTAGTATTAATTTCTTTAAAATATTTTTCTTAAAATGAATAAATTTACTGTATTAGGATGTGGAAGCTCACTTGGTGTACCAAGAATAGATGGTTTTTTTGGAAAATGTGATCCGAGTAATATTAAAAATCATAGAACTCGATGCTGTGCACATATAAAATTTGAAAATTTAAACATATTGATAGACACATCTCCAGATTTAAGGTTTCAACTTCTAAAAAATAAAATAAATAACATTAATTATGTATTCTATACACACGCTCATGCAGATCAAACACATGGAATTAATGATTTAAGAACATTTTATATCAAAAATAAAAAAAAATTGGATGTTTTTGCAGATAAATATACAAAAAAACAACTCATTTCAACATTTGGATACTGTTTTAAATCTTATAAAGGATACCCGGCCATACTTAATATGAATAATCTAAAAAAGAAATATATTTTTAAATCTAAAAATAAAAAGCTTACAATCGAAACTATAATGACACAACATGGTTATATAAAGAGCGCAAGTTATTTAATAAATAAAAAAATATTCTATGGTAGCGATGTAAATAAGATTTATAATAAAGATATTAAAAAATTAAAAAATTTAAAATATTTTGTAATAGACTGTTTAAGAGAAGAATACCATCCATCTCATTTCAATTTAGAAGATACATTAAAAATTGTAAATTTAATTAAACCAAAAAAAACAATTCTTACTAATTTAATGAGCACATTAGATTATGAGTATTTAAAAAAAAAGCTTCCTATAAATATAATTCCAGCGCATGATGGTATAAATTTTTCAATTTAGCAAAGCTTCTATTTTGCTTACAATTTTTTTTGAATTAGGTTTTGTAAATGATGAAAAGGTATCCTCGATTTTTCCTTGTTTATTAATTAAAATTTTATGAAAATTCCATTTTGGTACTGCGGACTTACCGTGATTTTTCTTTGCCCATTTATAAATTTCATGAGAATTTTCTCCTTTTACCTCATATATAGATGTCATTGGAAAACTGATATTAAAATTAACCTCACAAAATTCTTTAATATCTTTTTCATTCTTCTTTTCTTGATTAAACGAATTAGATGGAACACCCAAAACAACTAAACCCTTTGATTTATATTTATCGTATAATATTTGTAAACCATCGTATTGCTTAGTAAAACCACAGTAACTTGCAGTGTTTACTAATAAAATTACTTTATTATTATATTCATTTAATGATATTTTTTTTCCATTTATAGTATCAATATCATAGTCAAAAAAAATTTTTTCGTATTTTGCAAATGAAACATTTGAAAAAAAAATCATAATTATAATTATAATTAATTTTTTATTTTGTAAGTACATTTATTTTTTTTTTAACGAAAACATAAGAAGTAGATATCCAGCTACAGTTGATAATAGTGATCCACTTAAAACTCCAATTTTAACACCATCCATGTACTCCATATTGTTCACAAATGCCAAGTTTCCTACAAATAAACTCATTGTAAAACCAATGCCAGTTAATACGCCAACTGCATAAAAACTTATCCAATTTGAATTATTTGGTAATGTGGCTAAACCAAGTTTTATTGATGCAAGTGAAAATATAAAAACTCCTACTTGTTTTCCAACAAAAAGTCCCATTAAGATCCCGAGCGGTACAGGAGCTAGCAAAGAATTAAAAGTTAACCCTTCCAATGAAACTCCAGCATTAGCAAAAGCAAAAAGAGGCATTATGATGAAAGCCACATAAGGACTTATTGCATGTTCAATTTTAATTAATAACGAAAAATCATTTTCTTTTTTTCTATGTGGAATTACAGAAGCTAAAAGAACACCTGCAATTGTTGCATGTACTCCAGATTCATGTGTAAAAAACCAAAGAAAAAGTCCTAATAAAAGATATGGTAGAAACTTTTTTATGTTTAATCTATTAAGAACTAATAATAAAATAAATGTTAAGAGTATTAATATCAAATATTTAATGTTGAGATCACCTGTATAAAAAAATGCTATTATTACAATTGCTCCTAAATCATCAATAATGGCTAGTGCGGTTAAAAATACCTTTAAAGAAACCGGGACCCTAGAACCTAATAAAGACAAAATTCCAAGAGAAAAAGCTATATCGGTTGCAGATGGTATTGCCCACCCATTTAATGTAACTGATGTTTCAAAATTTATGTAAATATATATCAACGCTGGCACAAGCATTCCACCAACAGCTCCAATTATTGGTAGCATCGCTTGTTTCATAGATGATAATTCACCTTGTAAAAACTCTCTTTTTATTTCTAGTGTGACAAAGAAAAAAAAGATTGCCATCAGGGCGTCATTTATCCAATGCAGAACACTTAATTTTAAGCCAAAATTATTTATTCCTATAAAAAGATATTGCTTTAAAACATCAAAATAAATTTCAGATAAATTTGAGTTGCTAATATAAAGAGCAACTATTGCACTAATCAATAATAGAATTCCACTAGCTGCTTCTAGTTTGAAAAACCATTTAAATCCTGAAGATATATAATTTATCATTTCAACTACTTAAATCATTTAAAAATAAAAAAATATCTTTTAATGTCTCATAAAAATTTTGCAACATATTTTCTATTTCTGGAAATATATTTTTTAAATAAACATTAAATGTGTCTAAGATTATAATTAATGCTATAAATGATATCATGCATACGAGTAGGTACTTTAGATATTGTGATATTTTTCTTTTTTTTATGATTTTACTTTTATTATCATAATTTTTAATATTAGATGAAACCGGATCTGTATTGTCTTTAGAAATAAAATTTAATGTTTCTTTTTCTTCGTCATAACTAGTTATTTTATCGTTATCATAATTTTGATCTTGTGATAATGTTTGGGCTATTATATTAGTTGGTTTGAAAAACCATTCATTTTTACAATTACTACACTGCACCAATCTCCCATTGTGAGGGATTAAATTATCATCAACGTTAAAAACTTTATTACATTTATTACAACCAATTTCCATTGTTCATATATAGCAGATTCTTTAAAAATTACTTTGTTTTTGCGACTGATTATGCATTGAATTTAACTGGAACTACTGTATTAGTTTAATCGACGGGGTGTAGCGCAGCCTGGTAGCGCATCTGGTTTGGGACCAGAGGGTCGCAGGTTCAAATCCTGCCACCCCGACCATGATATGAAAAAAGCAAAAATT